>Ga0123354_10014388_pt1 | contig 12322 bp, 9 predicted proteins | sample TergutLab28metaG_2_FD_97872 | JGI IMG/M metagenome (GOLD analysis project Ga0123354, IMG submission 97872) | Labiotermes labralis P4 segment gut microbial communities from Petit-Saut dam, French Guiana - Lab288 P4 | ecosystem: Host-associated > Arthropoda: Insects > Digestive system > Gut ... | reverse complement strand
TCTAGACGGAATCCTTCGGTCGGGAAAACGCCTTTGGTATTCTTCAACAGCAGCATGTGCATTGCCGTTGCAAAATCCATACACAAAATGCATGTCACATTATTCCACGTGGGAAAACACAAAAGGCATTCTTGCAACTCCCTGCAAGCAACTAACCGTCACGCAGGCGCTATTAACACTACATTCCAGTCTCAAGGACATTAGCCCTGTCGCGTGACACATCAGCTGTGCAGGTTGCAGTATTTGGAACCGCAAGAACCCCCCACTTTTCTCTGGCCATTATCTCCGTAACTGTTCAACTTTGGATATTGGTGTTTTGGGTTATATCGGTATACTTTAACATAAGGAACACTCTCCCGAAGTCTTGCACATTCCTTCTGGGACATCCTGTATATATAACCTTCACAGTAGAACATGAACAATGAAACATGGCTACTAACGTTTATATGGTGTTGAGACTTTCGAATTATCACCCACATATCCACCCTACAGAATTAATGTGGGCAGAAATGAAGGCGTGAGTTGGCACCATTAATAAAATATATAGTATAAAGGGCATTGAATACTATGGCGAACCGATACTAAAAGGAACTACAGAAGACAAGTGAGCCGGTCACTGTTTGTGAACATACATACTATAATAGTATTGTGAACAGCCAGGCAGAGGTGTCCAGCCGAAAGCGAAACCCGTTGTATTAGCTATATCATATAACTTAACCGCATGTTAGAACAGCTGTTCAAAATGACTTCCTTCAGCTTTCATACATGCTTGAAACCTGGTGAAAAAATTACTGAAAAATGCTTTAAGTTACTGTATACAATTTGACGATACTCTTCTTATGTTAATGGACGTTCCATCGCTTTTACGTTCTTACGTCGCGACGAATAACCGTCAAATGGAGTCCTCTAGTGCGCACGTGCAGGCAACATAGGACGACTAATTATTCAGTCCCCAAAAATGTCATGTAAAGTGGTCATTGTATTACTGCCGCACCGTCTTCTTGGAAGAATCCTATTCCCTGTTAATGGCCACTTAAAACTTCAAAAAGTTGTGAGAATTTGCTCAGTGCATCTTTCTGAATTTAATGTGTCCTAAAAGACGATGGGCCCAATTACACATATTCTTATAGCACTGATGGCGTATCAGACCACAATTTTAAAGCAATACAAGGGGACTTCGTGTATTTACCTGGGCTCATCCACTGACCAGTGTCTGTTATTTTGAGTATTTAAGTTTAAGGAAAACCATACCTCATCTGCAAAAGAATTTGCAAAGGATCGCCTTCTCCACTACTCACTGCTGCACAGAATTGTTCACCAGCCGATGCACTGTCCATTCCATGCCGAGAAGCCATCTTCGAAATTTGGCTACACTTTCTATATGATATCTTGCTTGTATACTTCTCCACATTAAAAATCCCCTGTATTACACAACACGTCATACATCACAAGAAAAACAGTTTACTTCACAGCAAGAGCCTCTGCGTTGTACTGTTCTTACATTCCCAAACCAAAAAAAAAAACACCTGTTGCACATACAGCACACGAAACATCGGAGACCTGAAGAGATGACGCAATACAAACGTAACGACTGCGGTAAGCCTAGAGGGCCATGACTCACGATGCGAATGATCAGGCCGCAGAATGTACAGTTCCGAGATGATACGGCTGAAACTGTGTGACAACACGCAATGGAATGAGCGGCAGCAGCAGCCGTGGTAATGAATATGACGAATATGAGCGTCTAATATCAGGAGGGGAATGATCTCGTAGCCCAGCGACATTAACGTAGGCTACGAAATTACGATCCGAGGTTCGAGTCTCGTTAGGACCAAAAAATTCTTCCTTCTTCAAGTCTTAAGTGCAAAGGTAAACCTCTCCATCATCTTCCACAGGAATTTCAAAGATCTGCCTACTCAGACATGGAAAAAGTGTCACGAATTTACCAGTATTACGAGTTTACCTGAGTCTGCCATATTTTTCGGACAGTACAAACCACCTCTAGTTTTCTTCCCGAGAACTGCATTTCATGATGTCAGGGAGACTTAAACACGATGAGGCATTACGCTATTGTTACGCAAGTGAGACTTGCTAGCCTTCCTCCTTGAAAATTCCACTGGCCAAGAACAAGCGCTCTATGCCCACCAGGAGCAAATAAAAAATGACATAGTGTGTAAAAGTGCCACCACTTTTAAAGATACATATATCCGTGGGTGCAGTCTGTCATTTCGATGTCCTTAAAGAAACACCTGACAAATTCCCGACAACATAATCGTATTCGAGTTTTCAGGCCTCCAGAGCGGGCGGTGTTCAAATGATAATCTTCTAGGTTATCACACTATTCAAATTGACATGGGAGTTTCTGACGAATGCACCACAAGCATCCTTACAATTTCTAACCTCAACAAGGATGAAGTAAGCGCACAAACTTTGCTAGCTGAATGAACCATTTGATTCCAAAGACCATAGTTCGTTGCATTTTTTAATTACTTCATATATGGTGTAGTATTTACTGACTCTGTGAGAATATCAGATAACATACCAGAGTCGTCGAAAGGTGGGATGGTTAGTGAACTAGGAATTGGAAAGAATTTGGAACGAAACGCTCATAGCCCAGTTTATGAGTCATTTTCCTGGAAGGAATGAGGAAGATCACAACTTTCCACCTTAACCGCCCTCCGGGCCACAATACATGCCCGGGGCCATCGGAACATGAAGCAGGAATGCTACCAATTTAACATTATTAGCAGTCGCTTACCTAGTGAAAACATTCCCCACCATCTATGGAGTCTGCAGGTTCCTGAGTTTACAACAGTCTGCCACTGGCCCATACCCTGAAGTAGATAAATCACGTCCACTAACCGAAATCATATTTTTTGAAGGTCCGCTTTAATAATAGCCTCCTATCCACGCTTACGTTGCAGTATCACCTATAATGAAAATGATGATGATGATGAGGAGGAGGAGGAGGTGCGGAAGAAGTTAAAAGAGAAGAAGACGAAGAATTTTATAGCAGATATGTTAGGTTTTGGACTTCTATAGCTACAATGGCGGGATCAAATCCTGTTGACCCTCAAATGCATGTCCTTGTTTTTCTGTGCGCTTAGCATGCCGCGTTACAAAATGTATAAAGAATTCTGTGTGTAGGAATTATTTACAAATAAAAAATGCTATTATTATTTATATTTTAGTTTTCGAACAACACAAGAAGTACGGCTCATTAGTGACAAAGAATTACATAGGCTGTAAGACGCGCCTTCGAATACGAAAAGCGGAAGCTTGAAAACAAAAGAGCAGCTAATGACATATGTAGTTAGGCTCGGCTGTTTGTCTGTGGGAGATGTGATCTCTAGAAGCACAGAATAACAACAAACATGCAGCAGTAGACGCTCTCTTCAGGTAACAAAAGGCAATAAATCTCTGGACTTACAAGTACGGACGTGAAGGAAGAAGGCACTAAAGCATCTGAAGGGCCGCAGTATCGAGCAGATGCAGGCAGTGTAACCGCATTTCCACGCACACATATAGCAGCTGGAACATCGTGTTCGGTGCACAAAGATTCAGGGATGACATGACAACATGCCGCATGCGACATGCAACCACAGATTATCCTACGTTCGCCATTAGCATGTAGCTAACTGAAGAACCTTCCCTTTCTATAGTAATATATTTGATTGTTGCATACCAACATATTTAGAAGGGTAAATGAAATTTGGTAAATTGTTAGTCGTTCTTTGTGCACTGTGCGCAATGGAGATAACTACAGGACGAATTTTATGACACACTGGCCGTGTATGTACGTATTTACTTACTTGCTTACTTACTCCATGGAGCAGAGTCCTTTTTAAGAAGCTAACTGGTTCTCAGTTAGTAAAGAAATACCCCGCATTTTATGGAACCCTAAGGCTCATTACTGCAGTCACAAGTGCCCGTCACCTGTCCCTATCCTAAGCCAGATCGATCCAGTCCATGCCCCTATACACCACTTCCTGAAGATCAATTTTAATATTATCCGCCTACGTAAGCCTGGGCCTTCCAAGTGGCCCCCCCCTCTCTCTCTCTCTCTCTCCCTCTCTCTCTCTCCCTCAGGTTTCCCCATCAAAACCCTGTATACACCTCTCCTCTCCCCCATACGTGCTACATGCCCCGTCCATCTCATTCTTTTCGATTTAATCACCCGAACTATAATGGGTAAGATATTAAAAATATTAACAATGCACACTACAAAAATAATTAATATATATAATTAATATACTTTTGTAGTGCAGACTGTAGTATTTTTGCTTCACTGCATTACGAAAATGCTGCAGACGTTTTTGTGAAATCAATTAGCTGGGAACATTCAATTTTGGAGCATATCGTTCTGATAAACCTCTAAACACTAACTGATTCACATAAAGTTAATTTCATACTATATATGTTTCTTTAAAAAAAATATTTATCATACACTGGTTTACAACACAAAGTAAAAATACAGAACTCTTTCAGATGTCCATCTTTTATTTGAAACTCTACTGCATGCAGCAGATACTTAAAGAAATGCGAGTGCAAATTAATTAAGTATTGCAGGTCAGAAAGAGAACGGACACCATTAACTCTCAGGACTGGTTCCAAGAGGTACAGCTCGACAAACTACGACCTTTCAGCTCTCTATTTATAGGAAAGTTGGAACCTCAGAAGGAGGAGGAAATATTTGCTATACAACCGAAACAGACTCTTGGGGGTCTTCCTTTAGGATGGTGCTGCTGTTGATGCTGCTGCTGATGATGATGACGACGACGAAACAAAAAGGTTTTGAATTCAACAAACGAAAATACAATTGGTAAGTTTTCTTTCCCTTAAGGTAAAGCGTTATACCCACCTCACGATTAACGCACTTGTACTAGGTGAGAAGTCGAATGTTATATTCTGCTTCGTGTCTGACCTGTGGAACACATTCCGTGGGAAATCGTGCAGCAGTGTGGAAAAAGTTACCTGTTCGGACCATTTCATACGGAGATCTTTGTAGTGATATTTACGCGTATTAAGAGCACAAGAGTTCGAAGCTTATCCTGATCTGGAATATGACGCCATGTGATCCATTGCAGTGTAGGCTACTGACGCTTCAACTGCTGCCTTCTTCGTCAGAGTAAATAACTTTTATCTGCGCCCTCAATTAGCAGGATTGATGGATTTAGTACACCCCAGTGATCCAAGAAGCAAGTTCTTTTCACATGTCGGTACATATGTGTTAGACTTCACGGCATCACAACCTGCAAGACTGTAATAATCGTAGTCACCACTGTGAGAACTTCAAATCTCATTCAGAAAAGGCTTTAAACTCCACATCGCAGACAAGAGAGAAAAATATGTGTATCAGAACATATGTTCCAGCAGTAGGATAAGACTGCTTCAAGAAATATTATCATCTTGAATCATAGACCACCGAGGACCAAGGGAAAATAAGAGGAGAAATATTATCACAACTCTCCAACGTTCTTACAGGTAAGCTTTACAACAGTTACCTTCGATGTCAATACAAGACGCGCCAGGAAGGCGCACGGTGAGCTTCTGAACCGTTTCACTAAATTGCATTTAACCTAAGACTCTTTTTCCATAAGAGCATTGTTCTTAATATTAAATCATCGCGAAGCAATAGTGTCATAAAATGAATCCTGGTTTTTCATACCCCTTAGTTGCAGAAGAGAAACATTTTTTTTTCGTAAGCTACAGCCCATCTCGGGTCTATGCCGCCTCATTGTTCAGGTTTTCGTATCACACAAACCATTACACACACTCACATACTCGGTAGAATTCCTCTGAACGATTGATCAGCTCTTCGCAGAGGCCTCTTCCTACACAACATACTACAAACACAAGAGACGAATAACCAAGTCATATAGCGGGATCCGAACCTGCGATGACAGCAATAGGGTGACCGCAGATCTACGTCTCAGACTGCAAGGCCACCAGGATCGGCCATAGAAACATTCTATCTACTGAAATTCATTACACAATGGACGAATAAAAATGGTGAAGAAACATAGGAAAATGGCACACAACCTAGCTGAATGACAGAATGGCAAAGAAAAATAAAAACCGAATGGGAAAGAGTGACAGAAGTAGAGGTTGACAGAAAGACCGAATGAAAACTCAAATGTTTGGAGAACACAATTAAGTGCAGAAATATAGAAAGTTGGAATCCAAATCATGTAATGAAACCACCAAAATGAAAGCAAAGTAATAGCAACACCGAATTCCAAGGAATTATTGAAATAAAGATAAAAAACGAAAGATTTAACGAAAATGATTGGAATAATAAAAATATCAAATTAAAGCTGCAAGGGTGATAGAAAGGCCGAATGAAAGGAAACGATAGAAAGAGAGAAAAAGACAAGAGCAAGAAGTGAAAAGCAATAAAAAAGAAGAGCGGGAAGATGCAAAAGGGCAAAGTAACTGTGTGCACCCCTGTCTATTGAGATCGCAGAGGCCTGTACCGACGTAAAATGAAGTGCCGGTAGAGATGAGAGAGTGCATATTTTGTCGACTTGTTCACAAGGAAATAAACTTAAGTCTCGCACAGGAGTACTCTGACTTCCATGTTGAAAGTAGGAAACTAGTATTACCTTCAGCAGTTATGTAACTGTGCTGACACAAATCTAGACCTATGCGTGATTTCAGGATTCTTCTGTGAAGTAATTGCTTACATACGTTTCGGAAAAAAATATCGGTCCCATCCTCAGGGTTAAACGTCGGTAAGAAATTGCCACCATTCGCTGCGTAATAACCCAGAAGGGCGCAGTTTTCAAATCCAAAACTGCTTCTTTAGGACTAATAGTTCTGTTACCAGCATCAAGCATGGAATTCTCAAGATATTGAATCTTCATTAAATCGACAAGGTAGTTCAGTTTTGCGAGCGGAAGTTCAATGATTTCTTAAAGGAATATGTTCCTAGGGCAAAACTAAAGTCATTCAGATAGTCAAGATATTATCCGCATTTTATGGGGCCCAAAATTTATTACTATTTTCAAAACAGCCCCCCCCCCACCCAATTGGTCCCTAGGCTGAGCAACGTACAACCAGCTCACAACTCCCCATACTCCTACTTTCAGATCCATATTAATACTATATTGCTCTGATCTAAGCCTGTATTTACTAAACGGCCTCTTTCTTTCTGGTTTCTCCCCACCAAAACCCTGTATGCATTCCACGTCCTTCCCTTATGTGCCACACGCTCTGCCCATCTCTTCGTCTTTGATTCGTTTATAATAATAGTATTTGGCGAGCACTAAAACACAGGAAATTCATCGTCATGCAGTTTTCCGCAGCCTCTTGGTACTAAATGACTCGAATATTGCACTTTAAAATGTTTTTGTTTAAAGGTATAACTTAATTACGATGAAATCATGGATGAATTTCAGTTCAGCGTTTTTTTGTCACTTTCTAAATGCACAATGATTCATGTAACTCCTATATCCAGCCTCAATGTGTCGCTACCAACATAACCACCTGCTCACCTCACGTAGCAGCGGCATTCTTCAGAAGCTGACTGTCGCTTAACTGACCAAGAAATTTTCTGTCTTTTATAGGATCCGCAGGTTCAGTACCGTGTTTTCAAAATCCTCAAACCCTTCCCCATTCTCAGCCAGATGATTCCATTCCTGTAAGATCCAACACAATATTACCCTTCGATCTATGCCTAGGCCCCAAAGCGACACCATTCTTTCAGCATTTGCGACAACAATTCTCATCTCGCCCTGTGTCGCAACCTATAACCCTCTCTCACACAGTCCACGAGGAATTATGATTATTGTCACAGAATTGCTCCGAAGCTGGCACCTTGATTTCGAATTGCAGCGGCTGGTCGCCCTTTGTTCCATCCACATTAGTTGCCAAAACTAAGCTATGGGCATGACGGCCCGCGGTTTGAATGCCGGTAGAAGAAAAGAATTTTTCTGATCTATAATAGGCCCAGGCCGAATATGGGGACCATCCAGCCTAATATTGAATGGCAGCAGTCTTCCTTCCCGGGAGTAAAGCGGCCGGGGCGTAAAATTAACCACTAACTCCCATCTAGTGCGGAGGTTACAAATGAGTGGAGCTATACCTCTATTCTCTCTATTTTCCTTCATGGCGTAGACGGGGGGAAATCTCACCATAAAACGTTCAACTCTTATAAAATTCGCTGTCATGTTAAAATTCCATTTCCTGTAGTTAATGTTGCTCTAAATATGGTTCTGGTAACCTCCTACAACACAAAATATTACACGGACTATCGTAATTCGAATTTATATTTTTATATTTAATTTCATATTTTGATACCTTTACGAGAAGCAGACATGGTGCCTGTTTACCAAACCGTCTGATATTATCCCGCAAATTGTTCCGAGTTCTTTATTGTATGGCATTACGTCTAGGAACGGCTCACACCGCAGATGATGTTTTAGCGGCACATCAAAGGATTCTGTTTTCTTTCTCAGCACCTGGTTTATAAACCGCTAATTACTACTCTAGCTGGAATGAAAGTACTGATGTTTCCTAGCAACACTACCCACAATAATTTAAAATACAAAGTCACTTACAGATTAGGAAATTAGAAAAGATAATGACAACAAACAACAACATTTTATCAAGGACGCACATAGTGGGTGGGCCACAAAGCAATTAGGATAAATTAACGGGCAGAAGATTTATCAAAGAATGGTTGGCATGGAGATAATTTTGTGCTTTCATATATTCACAATTGTCCATTAGACACAGACCCACATATCGTAAATATTTCTGTGTGTTCCGGATCTTATGTAGGATATTCTCTTAACTTTTACAGATACAAATATATGTATGTATATACATATATGTATATGTATATATATATATATATATAAACTTCCTTGCATCTTCCTTGTCGAATTCTATGTAACAGTGTCAATTGCAAAGGTGTTCGTTAAAATTATAAACAAAATATCATATTAAAATCACACAAAAGGTAAACTTGCAGTCTATAAATACTAGTAATAAACATAGAGTGTATTGTTTATCCTTTTCCATTTTACCTCCCCGAACGTATAAATAGCTTTTATTAATATAGAAAGCATTTCCATTTATATTTACTTCAATTATGAAATCAAGACAATGTTTCAAAACGTGGATTGAATTTTAAATTTTCACGACCGTGAAACTTCAGTTCGTTATCCTCTGGGTTATGACAATGTTTAGTTTCGCAAACGGTCACCAAAGAAAATATATGGTGCTACGAAGCAGACGACCCCGTCGTTTCCGAAGCTATTTATGCTCTTTCAGCTCGAAAATAATTATGGAAATGTTTTCCGCGGAATACGGCATGGTGTATCTAATTACTTAGGCTGAGGCCAAGTCATAGGATCGTCCATATCTGACGCCTTGAGAAATACAGGTAAATGTTTTTATGGTGAGAAGTTCTAAGCACCTCACCCAACACCCAACCTGGAGGGCCACCCATTTTCGGCCTCCGCGACTGCTTAATCAATGCAATAGCAGTTATCCTCCAAATATGCGGACCGTTGCTCCATCCGCAACCTGAGGAAGCGCCATGCTGTGATGGAGGGACCGACTTAACCTAACACAACAATTTTCATTTCTAGTTCCGAATCATTTCCAGGGAATTTATATATTTAAAAGGTTGTTCGAAGGGCTAACAAGTCTTCTTCTGGGCTGAGTCCAAGAATTCGTATAATGTAAATATTACATAAACATGTTGTAATGATGTGCAACTTGTTCAAACGCAACTTGAGGAGAACTGTGTGGTGGATCCAGCACAAAAAAAGTCGCTTGCAGGTTCAGTGTGAGATCTGTGGGAACGAGGCCACTTGGAATATATAAGCGTAGAGGGGGATAATGTTAAAATGTATCTTCAAGAAGTAAGATGGGAATGTAAGGACTGGATTGATCTGACTCAGGATATAGACGGGTGATGGGCACTCGAATGCGGTAATGAAATTTCGGGTTCCATAAAATGAGGGAATTTCTTGACTAGCTGATGATCTGTTAGCTTCTCAGGAAGGACTAGGCTTCATGGAGTTAGTTACATGAAAACGTCTGTGCAACCAAATGTAAGGACCTTTCGAATGCGAGTCGGACGCTTTACTGCCCAACGAAATCTCAATCTGGCTAAAGCCAAATACACTACAGAATTTTCTTGGAAATCCACACTGCGGCAATGGAAAGTTTGTCCACTATAGCTATTAGGCTGTCTGAGAAAATGAGAAAAGGGTGCGGGAACACCGAAGCAGACCAGATCAGTTGCACAAACAAGGAAAAAATTTCATTCTACCTCGGCTAAAACAATCCAGAGTGGACCAAAGTGGTACCGCATTTTTGCCAACATGGGCTAGTACTCGACTGCAATAACGACTAAGAAAAAGGCGCTTTATATACAACAAATAGGTTCCTTTACTTTCAAAATTCGGTATCTTCTCAAGTATCCGTATTCATTTCAGGATTTGGATACATTCGCAGATTACTTTACAATTAATTTTATAATTACACAATTAAGATTGCGACCTAACCGACGTTTCGGAACAGAGAACTGCCTTCAACTTCAGCGATTAGCACGTTTTTATACTGCTAGAACCAGATGATGGAAGCTGTTACGCTCCTTAAAAACGTCGGTAACTATTTACCAAAATACACTGCGTAATATTCCAGAATATCTGCACCTTTGTCAACACCGCTATGAGAATTGTCATGATACCCCATCGCCTTAAAATACATTCCCACGCCTTCCGGGCAATGTACCTGTCGCTACGTCATAGAGGAATGATTTATGCCACACTACTTAACGTCAAAACCAGACTGACACGCTTCCTGTTCCGTTGCTCTTTCGCCTGGCGAATGATAGTGCACGTTACGTCATCCACCAGACAATACAAAACAGGACTTGTGTCTGGCCAGGACTTACGTTGTTTGATCGTAAGCATTTGAACCTGTTATCAGACCCCCAAATAATCAGACTTCTCCGGCGTGCCTTGTCAGCTTCAATGCGCCCGCACGCTTGAGTGAAAAACAAAGACTGACTGGTCGAAATGGCGAAGGAAAATATACTTTATTCGCCGATAATTAAACCTAGGCCTCGCAGCCGGTAACCGGTCGTTATTAACCGAGATGTTTTAAGTCACATGTTCAGTATGATAAAACTGGATGATCGAGGAAGTTGGTTCCAGCGATGACTGACTGGTATATGAGAAACGTCCGGACGCAATCTACTGTGAACAATTATGCCGTTGTCTGTGGTCTTCATCAGATTCTCCACTCCAATTCCGTTATGGTAAAGCTCTTTTTGACACACAATTTCAAATTCACTAATCACTATCATAAAATTTTTCGATGCTTTGTAGGCTTAATATGATTTACGACTGAAAGTTCTCATTTTCCGAGTAATGTGCAAATATTTGTACTTCTTGTTACAACCATTTAATTTGAAATTTCGCCAGATGTTTTGAAGCCAGAGGAACTGGGAGGACAATCACGTTTAGGGAACTTTGCTGTAAGCCATACTTACTAGCGACTACAGAACTACCAAGCAAAATGGGGTAAATTCTCTTCTTCCTTCCCAGAAAAAACAAGTTCGTGGATTTATCGCATGATTTTCGGTTTACTTAACGTTACTTAGAGTCGCGTGGTGCGTTAATCTGCGAATGATGAACGAGAAATGATGTGGACCCTACATTCCACGACATGATCACGCTCATATTTGGCGAAGAGTACAAATCAGAAGCTCCTCATTTTTAAATTTTCTACGGCCTCCTGATACTCTCTCCTCCTTTCTGGCGTAAGTGCCTAGCTTAACTCCTTATTCTTCAACATCCTTAGTCTCTAACCTTTCCTTTCAATGACAAGACAAATTTCACACCAATACAGACCAACAGAGTTATAATCATTTATCCTACATTTTAATATTTATGCTTTCACACAGCAGACGGTATAGCAGACAGTATGTTATCAAGCACTCCCTGAAATAAGTGTTCATGAACTCCAAATTTTGGTAAGTAATCAAAAAGTACTTATTTGAAATTCTGAGTTTGTGACAAAAAATACGTAAGCTATCTCACTGTATAAACTAATCAAAGAGTTATTGTCTGGGAAAGCATAGTTAATACATAACGATATATATATATATATATATATATATATACAGGGTGTCCCAGGAGGAAAGGACCTAACTTCGGGAGAGTGTTCCTTAGGACAAACTATACCGATATAACTCAAAACACCTATATCCAAAGTTCAATGGTTACGGAGATATTGGCCAGAGAAAAGTGTGGACATCTTTTGTTTCTGTTTACTGTAGCGCGTCCGTGACGTCATA
>Ga0123354_10014386_pt1 | contig 12323 bp, 4 predicted proteins | sample TergutLab28metaG_2_FD_97872 | JGI IMG/M metagenome (GOLD analysis project Ga0123354, IMG submission 97872) | Labiotermes labralis P4 segment gut microbial communities from Petit-Saut dam, French Guiana - Lab288 P4 | ecosystem: Host-associated > Arthropoda: Insects > Digestive system > Gut ... | reverse complement strand
GCAGCAGCAGGAACAGTAGCAGTAGTAGTAGTAGCAGCAGCAGCAGGAACAGTAGCAGTAGTAGTAGTAGCAGCAGCAGCAGGAACAGTAGCAGTAGTAGTAGTAGTAGCAGCAGCAGGAACAGTAGCAGTAGTAGTAGTAGTAGTAGTGGCGGCGGCAGCGGTGGCGATGGTGTTGACTGTAGTGGTGGACGTTATGTTTGTGTTTGTCGAAATTGTATTTGTAGTTTCATTTGTGGTTGTTTCCCATTTCCCGGTATAGAAACATCAAACTTTTTCACTTCCACGCGCTGTACCTGCGTCTATGTTATCGGTTGAAGTGATATGCCGTTTGCCTATAGGATTTGTGAAGCTGTTTGTTATATGTGAATGTGAACTTACGTAACAGTTACTGCTGACTTGGTTTAATCTAATTCATGTAATGGAAACAATCAGTTTCCCTGAGGACGAGAATATTACCAGCAGTTGGAAACCTGTAGTTAAAAAATATACGCTTCTCGATATCCTGCGGGCGAATATTAATTACAATATTTTTTAACAAATTTGCTCAGTGTTCTTCTATGTCGAAGCGATGCTCTTTGTAAGGGTCAACCGCCTGGAGGAGTTGCTGCTGCTCTGCTTGCGTCGTGTTCATGCTTTCTTTTCTCTCTGTAATATCGTACATGTATTTTATGGATTTAACTGATTGTTTTTTACTGCAAATACTATTAAATTTATTTCGAATGGCTTTGAATATACAAATATATAAAAGTTGAAAGAACCTGCAACTTCATCTCGATTACAGTAAGGCTTTTTTGCTGTTGCTCTTCACATACAGCAGACCCGCGCCAATCATTGGGACTTTGATTATGAAAAGCATGTTGGCAGAAACAGGTATAATGGGAAGCATAGGGCTAAGGTACTGCGGATCCTTTTCAAAATTGTCGCATTATAATCACGTTTCACCGTTCTTCACTATGCATACAGGAAGCAATTACAGTGATATATAAAACGACGCGTAAAAGGTTCTGAAGACCGAAAAATGATTTCATACGTCATCACAATCTTGCTTGTGAAAAAAAGAACTTTGGACCCATTGAAATTGTGAAAACCACTGATATTTTCAAATTCCAAACCCACGGGCGCTACCAAATAACGGGGTTGGCAAAATTGGCTACAAACAGAAAACCGAAGTTAGCTGGAATTCCTCCTCGAATAAAACCGTGGTTAGAGAAGAATTCTTGTGTTTACTAGGAGTATTTTTGGAACTTCGAACGTCCGGATCAAACAGATATTTGAAGCTGCTATATATATATACATATATATATATATATATATATATATATATATACAAGCTTAAAAAATTAATTTTATGCTGTTTGAGGTTTCCATCATAAAATTCCTTGTTTGAACACAACCGGAAAAATGTGTTCCTTCCATGTGCACTTCAGTGCTTTGTGTATATATGTTATGTTTATGTGCACATGCTTTTCCTTGTGCCTGACTAGTTAGCAGCCGAGTTGGCGTAATCGGTAAAAAAAAAAACTAAGCTAGGAGATGGACTTCCGCGTAGTCGTACTTCTATTTCCAGGAGAGGTAACAAATCCTTTTCTTCTTCAAAGGCTCCAGACTAGCTCTAGGGACCAAAAGTATTTTACTAAGTGTTTAATAGAAAGTATTTCCCCGGTAGTAAAGCGGCGGCCAGGGCATGACACTCACCGCTTGCCCCCATCTCCCGCAAACGTTAAGAACGAGTGGAGCTGTTACCCCATTTTACCTTGTGCCTTCATAATTTGTACGGAGACAGCTTTGTCTTGACTTATTTATTTACCTCTGGCCTACTGTAATTCGACACGACGTTTGAATAATGTATAACCGAACTAATTCCACAAAGTCTCCATCCTAGGGCGCAGGTAATGTTAGCGAGCCTAGACTCTTGTGACAAATTGAGAGAATGCGAGTATTTTTGTTCACATAGATCTGCGTGTCTCTGCAGTCAGAGCGGTGGAGGTGCCAGAATTCGTTTGCTTGCGTAGCACCTGCAGTCACTTGACTGAGATAGGAGGCTGAAGGCTATCATGCGAAATGACAGGGACTTTGTGGAAGTAATGCTGATGTACTTTATCTGAGTAACTGAACTTTATAAATTTCATATAAAAACCCCAACTAATGTACACGCGTATTATTCTCACCACTTTATTAGCAGTTTGTTACTCCAACATATTTCGGCCCTCCAAGGGCCATCTTCAAGGAGAACGACTGATACATTTTCACAGCCAGGTCAACAAACTGTGTACCAGGTTTAAAATTAAGTTTATTGAGCAGCTTGCATTATGTGATGGGGCAAATACATGTTGGAGTAACACAGTGCTAATAAAGTTGTGTGAATAATATAAGTGTGCATTAGCTGGTTTTTTAATATGAAATAGAGTTATCAGCGCACGCAAATAAAAAAGAGAAACTTTACAGACTTTTCTTAATTTAAACACGTTTGTAAGTGTGCCATTCAAATCCTAATATGGAGCTGTCTCTGTCCTTAGCCAGATAAGTCCAATCCATGCCTTCCCACTTATTGAAGATCCGATTAATGCTATCCTCCCACCTATGCACAAGTCTTCCAAGTGGTCTCTTTCCCTCAGGTTTCCCTCCAAACACCCTGTATACACTTCTCCTGTCTCCCATACGTGCTACATGCCCCGCCCATCTCATTCTTCTCGATTTGATCACCCGAACAATATTGGGTGAGGAGTACGGATCGTAAAGTTCCTCTTTATGCAAGTCTTCTCCAATCCCCTGTTACCTCGTCCCCCTTAAGCCAAAATTTCTTCGTCAGCACCCTATTCTCGAACACTCTTAGCCTATGTTCTTCCCTCAGTGCAAGTGGCCAAGCTTCACACCCATACAAAACAAGAAGCAAATGTACAGTTCTCTTTGTCTTAATCTTTATAGTTCTAGATAGGAAAATGAGACGCGTCGGATCGACAAGGACTAAATTTAAAGATGCTATAAAAATTTAATATGTACAGATGTCATTAAAATCCGACCCATGGCTTACAAGATGAGGCATGCGCGTGTGAACAGAGAGACGCACAATTTCTCACATCAACATTTATATTGTGCACTATATACCAAGTAGGTATTACTGGCAAACTATGAACACATGTGGAGGATTACCAGGTATAGCTCAACTCATTCTTAACCTTGAACTAGATAGAGGTGAGTGGTCAGCTTGAAGTCCCGAACAATCCCCGAGCAGGAAGCTCCCAGTATTCACTGGTAGGAGGCTGTATGAGATCCAGGACCGATCTAAATACTTTGGAGAAGAGACAAATCTCCTGCTTCTACCGGGAATCGAAACCAGATTCCTCGATTTTCCAGCCCATAACCAAGTCACAATACTGACTTCGCTATCCGTGACATAATCGGAGTTTTTCGACCGCAGTTTTAAGTAGAACATTCTGCATGTAAAAGTAATGCCGAGATATAAAACCGAACAGTTGTCGAGACAGGTTTTGTAATACACGGCCTATACCACTGCAGCATGAATTTCATTTAAACAGAACATGAATTGTAGGTTTATATATATAATATATATTATATATAATCAAATTACGGCTCCATTGCAAATCCAAACATGTTAATACCGTTTAGGGAAATAATGGTTGTTCGTTTTGAGAACTGTACCAAATAATGTCCGAAGACCCTGTGCTTGAAATGAGAAGCGTTGAATGTTAAAGATGGTGGTACTTGCAATAAACATTGCGTTTTCAATGGCTAATAGTGCGACATCGCTTAGGCTGCAAAGTTAGAGCCAGTCCTACAATCCCTACCTCATTTTCACAGAATTCGCACTATTTTTTAAAAAATGGATATCCTGTTTGAGCCCGAGACTCATGGCTGTTTGAGGTTCGTACCATGCGGAGCAGGAAACGTTTTTATATTCGAGTTGGCTTAGGGTTTTATGTTGGTAAAATGTATAAACTTTAAATCCACCTTGGAGTGACACCACCTGTTTTTATTAACAATTCCTGTCCTTTAACCACATATTATATTTATGGATTTTTCTTATTTTTTCCCAAAATAAACATAAATTATTTTCCTACATAGCACTGACTGCTTGATATTTGTAATGGAGAGGTAGTTTTCTGTGAGGTAGGAAATAGTTGTTTAAAAATCACTTCGTGAACTTCAAAATTAAAATGTTCCAAAGTTTACTTAAGTGCTGTCCTGTTGTTTATATATTACCACCTCCTTGCTTTTCCATTCTCAAAGCTTCGTCCACCATATCTGTCACTCCAGCCTCGTTTCAGGCAGTCGGTATGTAAAGCCCTGGACTTCACAGTGTTGTATCAGTGGTTCAAACGCAGCTCGTGATTAATTAATCATTGTTTTATTTATTTACTTATGTGCATTTTATTGAATGATGCTTTTGAGTATTATGATTAATAGCGAATAATTAATTCGGGAAAATTGTGGCATAGGTGGATGTGCTATCGCTCCATTTGCCTGAAGGAAATGAAGAAAACAACGAGTTAGATTAAAGAGGACAGTCAGTCTACAGGCCGGGTAGATAACCGGGCGTCTTTTGAATAGAGTCAGAAACGTTGCCACTCGCACGTAAAAAATTTGTAGCGAACGCTTGTGTTCTCCCATCCATAAACACCTTCAGCTATATTGCTACGTACAGTGCAAAATAATTTATTGTATTCTGTTGGTGCGCATTCCACAACACCGTCACACTGACGTGTTAAGATTTCAGTTTCGCGTTGTTTATATAAGGGTGCCTATAACCTAACATTTTTAATATACAACGAAATTACGATTCATTTACTTATGGCGAGATGAGAAATCGTGAACTGTCTGAACGTACTGCTCCAGCCTTCGGTCGGAATCACTGAATAAAGTCAGGAAAACCTCGTAACAGCAGGTTGTCTGGCAGCAGTCCGGTCACGTACCGAATACGGCTGATTTGCTCACTGTGATCAAACGGGGGCATCGGGTTTGTGTTAATGGCTGGACTGAAAGTTAAACAAAGCTAAAATTTTATTTTGTGGTACATAAAAGCAAGGAAGAAACTACTGTAAAGTAACCATAACATTAGCAACGGCGCCAGCTATGTTCGTCGAATGGAACTAAACGCGAGCTTTGAACACGGACAATAGTTTCATATTCCAACGCGAGATAGCAGCACCAACCATTGTAAACCGCTATATGTAATGCAGTGACATCAGTACCGTTATCGTGGGACTGATGCATTTTGGCTCCGACATGGCCGTCGGCTGTGTGCGTAGTAACGAGGAGCTATGTTCTGTAACAGAAATGTAATATATAAAGGTTTACAGAAAATTCTAAATAACTGGCATTCGTTCCCAGACAAGAATCTTATAGCAGGTCAGCACATTGGGGAAATACATAGCCAGCCCGTTCATTCGTCCTAAATAATTAGATTCACATTTCTTATAACAAAGGACACGATACCAAATGGCGTGCTTTCAAGTAGAAAACCGTATTTTAAGAGAAGGATTTTCGTCAGTACTGCTTTAGCCAAAGACGGGCTCAAATAGGATCTAATCGGTTGTCCCACTTATACTGACCTCTGTCCAGAGACCTGCTTGCAGAATTCTACAAGCTGTACAAGGTACAGCCATTATTTTTGATTAGGTTTATTGTATAAGGATATGAAAGCACGTTGAGTGTGGTAGTGTGTGTCAGTGGATCAGCAAGTGAAAAAGTTTTCTTCAATTGCCACTTTCACTGTTGTCTGTACTGCAGAACTCTGCAGTCCTAACCTTCTGAACACACATACTAGTAGAAGAAAGTTGCTGCGCCATCCTGCATTCCTGGAAGAAAGATAACACTTATTAACAGTAAAATGTAAGCTGTTCCTACACACCCAATACAGCCATATAGTGGGGATGGACGTTACTCATTCGTAATCTCGACACTAGGTGCAGGTACGTGGTTAGCCTCACGCCCTGTCCTGTTCTACCCCAGTTACCCATTGAAAAGGAGACTGGGTGAGATCCAGATTCTGTCTGGATGATTTGGAGAAGAGATAAATCCGTTTCACTAGTAGGAATAGAAACAGTCCTATTAACATACTGAATATTATGTTTTTAACCCCTCAAACAGTGCTAGATATATGTACCGCCTGATGTAGCATGAAGAATATTTGAATTTTTGTCAAGAGAGTGTATCTGTAATCTTAAGGCGACACGTCCCAGTTGTGCTTAGATCAACCTAAAGATTATAAGAACTGATCAAGTACCCATCCACAAGTTCAGCTTAGAAGTGTAACTGTGTTTTGTTTGACGGAACGCTGAATAAATACATCTGGAGTGTATTTTGTGGGTCGTATGATTGTCACAGGGAACAGCGATGATCTGTAATAGAAACACTGTCTGTTTTCTTTGAGGTACGAACTTATCTAAACTCCTCAACATAATTTAAAGTAACTTTAGTCTTTAAATTAATATTCCGTACTCGTATTCATATTGTAAGTTACTCCTAACAGAAGTACAAGTGAGCCAAGCCTAAGTACCTGCCAAAAATAGCGATGTTTTTTTCGGTAATCGGAGAGCATCATGAAAGAAGAGTACAGTCATTCTTATTTTCTTCTTCGGTTTTTAAAAATTAAACGTTAACTGACTTAATTTTTTCGTGAACAAATTACAGAACATATAAAACGAATATTTGGTATGCCACAGAAACTGAGTTTTTAGAAGCATTTACAAAATTGCGAAAAGCGACCATTAGCTTCGTCATGTCTGTCCGTCCGTCCGCACGGAACTACTCGGCTTCCATTGGACGGAAGAAATTTCATAAAATTTGGTGTTGGAGTGTTTTTCGAAAGTCTGTCGAGAAAATGTTCATTCATATCTGACAAGTATGTACTTTACATGAAGGCCGATGTACATTTATGATAATATCTATCTGAATTCGTCTTAGAATGAGAATGTTTGAGCCAAAAGTTAGAGAAAAAATCAAAACACACATTTTATGTTCAGTAACCTTCCGAAAATCGTGTCTTTTGTGAGATAATGTGGAAAAATATGGTAGAGACAGACAGGCCACAGATGTCAATATAAAAAGACGCATGTGTTTTTATGTTGGATAAATAAGACTACAAACACACACACAGAATATATAATAATTATTGTTATTATACGGCAACAATTGTTGCGCCAACGCGTCTCAGTGTTGGGTTATTCGTGCATTGACCCTCTTGTTGAATATATCCTACGTTATTTGCGTACTCATTTGGTGTAGCACAAATATTCTTCGCCCCCACTCGCTTCTGGCACTCGGATCATATGCTACTAAGAAGAAGGTATAGAAACAAACTTATGTGAGACAAATCTGAACAGTTTTAAATAGTGCATCTGTACGTAGCAAATGTCAAGATTCGCGTACTTGCATGCTAGAATTCGGCATGCATCTGGACGGTCATGAAACTAGCAGCAGCCATCAATTCTTCATCTCCTTTTTCTCAGCTCAACAACAAAAGTCGCCAGTACCCAGATTTCACACTGCTTCTTGCGTTCCTTATGCAGCTGTCTCAGTATTAACAAGTTTAGTAACAGCCGCACAATTTAATTGTCAAAATTCCGCCAACAATAGTACGACCCTACCATTGTTAGATTCTTAAGAAAGATTTTCCTCAGTGGAAATGTGCCGAGTTGCATTAACTTGATATAATAATTAGCAATTATACAAAGATGAAAGGAAATTCAAAATGTCATCGTTGACTCTTCTTGCAATTTTGTAACGGGTTTCACCTTAATTACCTGAACTCAACTGACCGAAACGCCCTTTGAAAGATATGAACTGCACTACCCCTTCCATTCTTACGAGGGAGTAAACTTCTTGGAAACTTGAAAGGTTATCGTTAGACGTCCTGGATAAGGGAAAAGAACTTTGGCTGCTTGATTATCGGCTGACAAATTACTTTCACGTATCTTTAGCCCACATTTGGATGACAGCCACTTCTGTGTCGGCGGGCAATGATTGATTGATTGGGAATCCCTGATGGGAAATGTCAGCTGCTCTCAGTAAGTGCTGCTATCTGGGGTACTATAATCTGGTCGTCACTCTGCCGAGACATGTAGAAGGGGAACACAACCTCTCAGTTGCAATAACGTGCAATATTGAGCGCTGAATGGTGATGCTGATAAAAAACGTAACTCCATTTTGGGATGGGGGCGAAGCTCCATAAAGAAAGCGGTACACGCGAGTTGTTGATCTGCTTACCCCCACCCCCGAATTTGTGAATGTTTTCACACAACTGTAAGTCTGTTACACTCAGAGAGTGATTTGGAAACTGACACTTTTAAATATAGCCGGCAATTTGGAAATGAATCGGATATTTATATTACATAGTAATTGCACTATACAAGGTTTCACGTTGCGTTTGAATGCTGAGTTTATTTACGTAATCAGATTACAGAACTCATAGAACGTAAGGTAATAATTCTATAAGGATATAGCAGTCATAACACAACTATATTATCAAGTGTATATAATTTATCAACACTACATTGTCATAGACAAACAGGATAACACATGTTATATGCATAGTTCTTTACCATCTGCACACACACGCCCACCGACTTCGCGTAAAACGATATCTCGTTCCCCCTTACCTACACTAATACTAATAATTGTTCTGTGTTATATCATATGTATATAGTCTCTCTGATAAAATTGTATCCAACCTGATGATGGCCACAGGAACATCGGCCGAAACATGTAGTTGAAAAGTTACATACACCTGAAAATAGTTGTGTTATGACTGCTATAACCTTATTACCTTAGGTTCTAACAAACACAACGGGGATGACGGTCCTTGACGTTACAGAAATCATTAAACCGTTGAATTAATTGTTAGTCATATTACAAAAGGGTTCATATTTTTAAAAATTAGACCTCAGTTTCAAATAAAATATTGTCGATGGAATAAAAAGCTTTAAGCATAATTGAAGTCTTAACCTACAGAGAGGGTTAGACAGTTACCTAGCAGTTTCCATGCTGCATATGAGATGTCTGGCTTCATTTGGTGTTCGACATAACGAAAAGAATTCTCCCCCATATAAACAAGTACAGAAAATTATTCTTGTTTTTTTCAAGGATAAGAAATTATGTTGTCATCAAAGTGTCCCCATAGAAGAGAGGTTCTCTGGGTGAAAGCAAATCCCGAATTATGGAAAGACGCTGGCCCACCATTACGGATTATAAGGCGCCCGACAATTTGAGATATATTGTGCGCGATATCAAGCTTCCGCCTCGAAGTAGAAGAGAATGGAGCTCTTCTGGGTTGTTACGCAGGGAGTAGTTGTAATTTCATACCGACGTTTCGTGACAACTTATCTCGCCCATCTGCAAGGGTCAAGAATCGAAGAAAAAAGAAGAAGAATGAGGAGGAGGAGGAGGAGGAGGAGGAGGAGGAGGAGGAGGAGGAAGATGAGGATGAGAAGAAGAAGAAGAAGAAGAAGAAGAAAACGGAAAACTTAGATTCTTGACTATTGAAGATAGGACCCATAAGTTTTCCCGAAACATCGGTAAAACAGCAGAAGAGCTCAGTTCTCGAGGTGAGAGATAATCATAAATAAGTAATTATTAAAGATGTGTAATAAGATGGCGATTGTATGTTTCAAGGTGTACCGACACTGGCACAGGATATCTTTTTTAAAAAACACATAAAACGTGGCCGGATTCAGTCCATACACGACTGGAACTTCACCGCTGTTGCTACCTGCTTGGCTCGACAAAACGTAATTGCCAGTTAGGAAGTAATTTACAGAAGTCTCTCATGTGTGAAACTGTTCGCTTTCTATTTATTCTCTGATTCTTCTCTGTTTTTTCTGTCACTTTAAATTTGTAAGTCTGCTTTGACATCTTCCTCCTGGCACTAACAGCCGAAAGTTTGAAGAAATATGTTGACATGACGCCACGTAAAACACCACGAACAAACACCCAAATCCGTGATAGTATTGATTCATTCATTCACTGACCCATTCACTCGTGTATTCATTTGTCAGCTATTCTGTCTTGCGAGAAGTCATAGCCTCTTCCAAACCGAATTATCCAGGCAGTCTAGCGCTTCCTCTTGATCTCTGATTTTGGAAAAAGTTTGTCCGTGGATAATAATCGTAATATGGCACTTTTTCCATTTGCCTCCTATATCGCAGTACGGCAGCTTTACGAAGCAATGTGGTCACGCCTCTTGCTAAATGATCACGAACCATCTCTAGAATCGTCTGCTCTGTGCTTCGAGTCACTACTGATGTCGCAGATGCAGGCATGAGATGGCTTCTTATCGGAGTTCCCTTCTCCCAGGCACGTCTCTTCGTGTGAGAGACGCTAGTGGCAGAAATGCTAAGGGAGGCTTAGCTCTCAGGTTTACTTGAACCCACTGCAAGGTGGGAGTACCGTTGGACGGGGCTGATAACATTAGCTGGTAGATTTAAAAGCTCACGACTGCCATCGGGTATATAAATGTTTAATTTAGGGATATTTAACGGTACCACTAAAATGTCTCACTCTGTGTCCCTCTGAAATGGCGCATTTGAATACAAAATTGCGTGCTGGATGATAATCACGTTTCTCTGTCCTTCTCCCTATCGTTAAGTCATTGTCACAAATCTGAGGGACAAAAAGCCAATAGCCAATAATTTTTATTTTATTATTATTATTATTATTATTATTATTTTACATTACAGAATTATTGTAAAAGTCTATAGCACTAAAATATCTAGAGCTTACGAACCAGTTATGCACTACTACAATGAAGTTCATAACACCTACAGACATTTCATGGACAAATTTTAATGTTTTTAATAAAACATCCATGTTTTTATATATACCTTAATGTTGTTAAGTAACTCCCTGAAGATGATCAAGACAGATCGAAACACGTCGGAATTATGAAAAATTATGTGCAAAAATGCAATTTTAACGTTAGTGACTTTATTATGTTGTATGAATTGTCTATTAATACACGGGAATGAATAATATCAAGATATCCAATAATATTTGGTGGTTAGTTTTTTAACGACATTTGCTCAGCACATTGAATCACAGCGTCTGTTGTGGTGATGCGTGTAAATAACATGCAATGAGGGCGTGATAAGAGATGTTCGTGGTTCATGGCCTCTCTAGAGCTTTGTACCAGAATTTCACTAGAGAGGCTGAGGAAAGTCGCGATAAGTGTTAGGAAAGTTGACTTCGGAAACATAAATACAGTTTGGACCTTCTTATTACGTAGCAAATACGTTCATTAGTCATCGGTAGCGTATAGCATTTATAGTACCGTTAGAACTAAACCATCAATGGTTAATTACACTGAGAGTGGGCTGTGTTTTCCGCTGATTTGACCTCCTAATTGGACCTACTAATTAACCACCTGAGTAGATACTTGTAGCAGGTTCCTTGTTCATAAGCTAAATCTTCTATCCTAACTAAATGACGAGTTTCCCTTAAAGACGATTCATCTCCGTTGTGTTAGGGATAACACGAGACATATTATATCCAGTGAAACACAGTTATTTATTTCGAGTGGATTTAATGTGTTTTCGTACTAACCACAACACAACGAAGGTGAATCATCTTAAGAATATAAACTTTAGTCGCCCCGAATCCACCAGCACAAGAATTTAAGAAGAAAACTAAACATTTGTGAATAAATAATTGTTGTGTTTGACTGGATTTAATGTGGTTCTCAAGGAGTTCCCAGTCCTTTGAAGAACTCAGAAGTTCGTTGTCTTTTTCATAAATTCAGCTCCCATTCTCTATCCTGAACCACGTAAATGACATGTACATCTTCATAACAAATCTCTTGGGATACATTTCAACATTCTACTCAAATCTGCTCCTGTATCTACCTGTAGAAGTCTTCACATCCATATGGATGCCCCATACCTAACATGCACATTGCGTGCTAGGTTCATCTCATTCCCATTTACTTGATCACCCTAATAATTAAGCAGTTAATTACAACACACCGCTTTTCATTCAGTTGATACGATTGTCTCCGAAGTCTACAGAATCTGGACGCGTAGTTTATGTTAACAATGACACCAAAACTGCAAACTACATGTACATGATTTTGCGTACTAATGAAGTAGTCAACCCAGTCAAGTAATGTTCATAAATTTTCAGCTCTAGACGCTATCTTCTAGTGTCTAATTACACGGTGAGTACCCTAAAGATAAACTACACTACGCGTTTGACGTTTTGTTGACCGTGCATCTCAGTATATTTATCTCAGTATTTAACCAACTTGATGCACAAAATTTGTTTCACAATAAGTTTTATTTCATGCCTCTACATGTTTCGAGCACATGTGCT
>Ga0123354_10014385_pt1 | contig 12323 bp, 13 predicted proteins | sample TergutLab28metaG_2_FD_97872 | JGI IMG/M metagenome (GOLD analysis project Ga0123354, IMG submission 97872) | Labiotermes labralis P4 segment gut microbial communities from Petit-Saut dam, French Guiana - Lab288 P4 | ecosystem: Host-associated > Arthropoda: Insects > Digestive system > Gut ... | reverse complement strand
TTGCGGCAATAATTCTCAACACTGTCGCTACTGGGCAACCGAGAACCCTCGCGATATTTACCAGAAACCTTTACATTCTGAGATGGTTATTGTTTGGTGTGGTGTAGTGTAGCATCTTTTGGGGTGATCGGCCCATATTTCTTTGAAGACGAGGCAGGCAGGGCAGTAACAGTAAATTCATCCCGCTACACTGAGATGCTTGGCACATTTCTGGAACCGGAGTTGCAGAGACTTGGTGTTGAAAACGAGACTCTCTGGTTTCAGCAAGACGGGGCAATGGCTCACACTGCGAGGACTGTAATGCGAGTCCTCAACGAGATGTTTCCAGCTCGCGTGATCTCACGAAGAGGGAATATTGAATGGCCTGCAAGATCGAACGATCTCAACGCCTGCGACTTCTTACTCTGCGGATAGCTCAAGAGCAAGGTGTACAAAATGAAACCAGGAACAACGATGGACTTGAAACAGAACATCAGGGACGAAGTGGCAGCAATTTGTCCCACCATGCTGCAACGAGTAATGCACAACTTCCAGAAACGCTTGCGGGAATGTTCTGACAAAGGACACCACCTCACAGACACTATATGCAGGAGGTTAATATTGTAATTAAAATGCTTTGAGATAAAGATAATTTTAGTAATAAATTCATATAAAAAGTTAGTATACTTTTCATTTTATTGTAACCTTAAAATCGTCAGGTTTTTCTGCCGGACCCTTTATAAGGCAGTGCTCAGGGTAACACAATTGTCTGAGCTACTGAAATGGCAAAAACAAAATGTAAACTTTCTCACCAATGCTTCTCTTAATTCTTTCAAATTCAGATCAGGAACTAGTCAGTTTCTGTGGAATGATGGCGGTTTTCTTGGGGAAAGAGAAAAGATTTTAGGCATGTAGATGCGAATTTAAAGCAATAGTCGAACAGTGTGTTTATTATCTTGCATTTTCCTCTTTTCTTCTTTCCTCTTCTGCTTCTCATTCTCATCCTCCTCCATCTTCTCATCCGACTACTACTTCAAAGTCGCGTCCCGCAAAACCATGCTTTTTTGATCCGGGAAGACACTGGAAAGTCTCGTCTCGAACGTAGTGGGCGTAACTGAACCTTCCTAAGCGTCTGGTGAAGGACGGATCATTTCTTCACTGGGGGATGTTGTCCGAACTGTGTAGGTTATGTAGCGTCAAATGTCAGGATTAGCCTGATTTGTGAGTGATCAACTGGGAAGAATATGGCAGGATGTGGTCGTCACCTATTTAAAAGATAATCCGCGATCTCTAGTTGAAAGATTCAGAAAACCATAAAAACGAGCAATAAGGATGGCCAGTCTTCGGGCCAGTAGTCGACACCGGCCCTCCCAAAATGCGAATAATCGTGCAGAAACCATCATTCACTTATCAAGTCTGCCAGCATACCACGTATAAGTCAAATGCTAATGAAAAACTACAGTCATCATCACGCCGTTTAATACTTCATTCGATGCGCATTAAAAGCGGCCAGCTGGCGTTCGGTGCAAGCAGTCTTCTGCTGCCGCTGTCCGCGGCACCACAAGCGGGCAAAAAGCCTTCATATTTTTAGCGTTTCTAAAGACCAAACTACAAAGAACGGCAGCCACAGACTGTGTGCTTTCACTGTGACTACTACAACTGATCAATAAACAGCGTGTCACAGGCAAATTTCAAAACCTCAGCCAATTGCACACTGAAATGAGAAAACATAGACGTCTATCGTCCTGATGCATTAGGCCTGTTATTTAGTAGACTTATCTGTACTTGTTGCCGGTCCCAGTAGCTGCGCGGTCTAAGGCGTAGGTCTGCGGCTGCTCGCCTGCTGAGATCGTATGTTCGAATCCCAACGGCGGCATGGATGTTTGCCTGTTGCGCGTGTTGTGTGTTGTCAGGTAGATGTCTCTGCGACGAGCTCATTACTCGTCCAGAGGAGTCCTACCGACTGTGATGCGTCGTTGTGCGTGATCTAGAAACCTCAAGAATGAGGAGGCCATAGCCCGCGTTGGGCCGCAGCGCCACAGGAAAAAAAAAAAATCTGTACTTGTTACTTGATCGTATCATCGATAGTATAATTTTTCCGTAAATTCCGGAATTTTATAGCTCATTAAATATGTGGCTTTTCAATAACATATACAGCCCTAACCAGTTTTCATCAAAATAGGCCGCGAAAGGATGACAGTACGATTATGCTAATTTGTGACTTTGCAATATAATTAACAGCGCTGTCAGTGACTGAAATTTTATAGCCTAAAATATAATCACTGGATGACAGTGAATAACGAATGAATTAAAAAGAAGCAGAAGGAAACGTTACGGTCTTACTTGCGGTGCAACCCCGGGATTTTACTGAAGAAACTTCGAAAAACGATGAAAATCCTCAGTCAAGATAGTCAGTGGCCCGGAAGACACCAGAACCGTACACCTCCGCCATGCAAGTCAGAAGCGTAATTGCATGAGGTTTGAGAATCTCACGTAATGTTAATGAACATTCAGCCCTGCCTGCTACTGGCTGTCCAATCAATGACAGTAGCTGTTTCTGCCACAGCGCAAATAAGTAGGTGCTAACCCCCCCCCCCCTCCAGCTTTCACCTGACGACAGGGGATATCCAGTTCCCAAAATGTTCTGAGTATTAAAAAGTTGGACAAAGTCCGGAAACCTCATAATCCTAAGTGTATTAAACCGTCGTTAGAAATTCTTTAGAACTGAGTAGCAAAAAGTGTATGTCAAATTATGTTACTCGTGGAAGTTGAGCAATTTGCAGACACGCTAGTAAAATAACGTCATATAATGGGCCTACAAACTATAAATTACAAAGAATGCTGCTTGAACTAGTAGAACGGCATGGGCATGGAATTACAGGCAGACAAGAATACACGCGGAAGGTATGGGATCTCTTATGACCACAGTTGTAGGTACCGGTACACGGTTAGAGAAGCATAAGTACGGACAAGCTGGAAAACGTAAGGCCAATAACATAGCTGCAGATGACATAGGTTCATTTAGAAATGGAAATATTATGCAGACAGACTTGATGAAAGACAGGTGGGAGAATATAATCTGCTATTAGTGAGTTAAACGTAAATGTAGAAGAGTCAGAGGAGAACCAATAAGGAGACAGAAGGAGGATTTTGAAGCTCGCAAACAGACATTAAGTTGCCCAATTAGGCCCATTACATATCAAGTCCATATTTCGAAGATTTTCACACTTCTGGTATGTGATACCAAGTACTTTATTGATGATTATCAAAATTTGGGAGAAACTTCTGTCTCTGTCTTCAGGATATAAGGGGTGCCCTAAATATCAAGGCAGCACGTTATACCGAAACGTCGGTGCCTAGGAAATTACATGGATTCAGATACCACAAAACAACAGTCTTCATTACCAACTACGCAAAGACCTCAAATCTCAGAAAAGCAGAGCAAATGAAAAAAAAATTTATGTAGGCTTAAACATAATTGGGAGCCGGGACAGCTCAGTCAGTATAGTGACTAGATTATGGACTGAAATTCCAAGAAATCGTGCTTCCATTCGCGGCAAGGACAAGAGATACACTTCCTTCGTGCCTTCATCCCAAACCAACTTTTCCCTTTTCCTTTATCCCTTCCGTAACTCTCCCACTTCCTTCCTAACTCTGACCAGTGCTACACTAAACAATGAACTGAGTAAGACCTACATCTTATCCTTCAGAAGAAATGCTTTCAAACAGGGCTACCACCTGCATAAGTAGATGAAAACGCTTTTCCATGAAAACGGCGCGATACCATATTAATGTGTCTTACAAACATGGTTATCCATTAACCGCCCCGTGTTACAATTATACATAGATTCCTTTCGACATAAGTTTCAAATTTGGTCTCTATGATGATGATGATGATGATAATAATAATAATATGTTTCTCTAAATCAGCAGAATTACACTCGCTAAGTACAAACCTCTCATTGCCATTATGTGAGGTCGCTTAAGGCTTGTAGTCTGAATGAGAACACGGTGTAATGTCAGCCGCAGTGCGCGGAAGAGTTATCTCACTTGACCAAAGCATAAAAAGCTTCTTTCCCAGATCTGACTTTACACTACTTTGTCGTCTAAAATTAGGATAAAATCTAATCAGGGGACAGGTTTGTTACATTTTTTGCTGATCAACAATTCATACATATGAGATATGACACGAAAGATCCGAGAAGAATGGGGCAAAAATACACTTCAAGTTATGCTAGCCGCCTACACTTTTTTGTTTAGAATTTTGTGACCACTAATTAATCTTCTACCTGATAAATTTCAATCGTTGTGTATGTTGTATCTAGCCTGTTTCTCATATTAAGCAGCGATTACGTCCCTGAACATTAAGAAATAGGGTTTATAATGAAGATGCGATGTATCTTTGGGACATTCGCACCAAATCATTAGCCTTTAATAAATCTGGCTGTCATACAGACGCTTGTCAAACTGTGTTCATATATATATATATACATGGCTTGAAATAAAAACGTACACATCAGCTTCTGGTTTATACCGATGATGTTAATGTGTTAATGTATTGGGAGGAAACATGTATAAGCAGAAGCATTGGTATTGGCTAATAAGGAGACTGGATTAGAAGTAAATGCTGATAAAACTAAGTAAATTGCCATGTCTCGAGAGCAGAAAGCAGGACGAAGTCACAGGATAAAGACTGATAATAGTTCCTTAGAAAGGGTGGAAGAGTTCAAATATTTGGGAACAACTTTAACAAATCAAAATTTTATTCAGGAAGAAATTAAGAGCAGACTGAAGTCAGGGAATGCTTGCTATCCTTCGGTACAGAATCTTTTGTCTTCCAGTTTGCTATCCAAAAATTTAAAGATTAAGATACACAGAACCATAACTTTGCTTATTGTTTTGTATGGGTGTGAAACTTGGTCGCTGACATTAAGGGAGGAACGTAAACTCAGGGTGTTTGAGAATAGGGTGTTGAGGAGAATATTTGGGCATAAGAGGGATGAGGTAACAGACGAATGGAGAAAACTACATAATGAGGAACTTACTGTTCAGTATTCCTCAATGAATATTTTGCGGGTGATAAAATCGAGAACAATGAGATGGGCGGGGCATGTAGCAAGTATGGGGGAGGGGAGAGGCGGGTCAGGGTTTTGGTGGGGAAACCTGAGGGAGAGACCACTGGGGAGACCCAGGCGTAGATAGGAGGATAATATTAAGATGGATCTTCAGGAAGTGGGATGTGGGAGTGTGGACTGGATCGAGCTGGCCCAGGATAGGGACAGGTGGCGGGCACTTGTGAACGCGGTAATGAACCTTTGGATCCATAACATGCGAGGAATTTCTTTACTAGCTGCAAACCGGTTAGCTCCTCAAGGAGGACTCTGCTCCATGGAGTAAATAAGGCTGGCAAAAGCAAGGAGGAAACGATGGGCGGAGCATGTTGTACCTAGGAGGGAGAAAAATAAGGCATATTGGTCTTTGGTTGAAAAACCTGAAGGATCCTCTTAGAAAACTCAAGCGTAGATAGGAGGATAATACTAAAACAGGTCTTTAAAAAATACGATGGCATGTTATGGCTGGATGAATATAGTTCAGGATAAGGGGCATTGGTGGGCTGTTGTGGGAATATCATGTCTACGTGAGGAACTGTTAGCTTCTCAAGAAGGACTCTACCTCACCGAGTTAGTTAGTTACATTGTTTTTTTTTCTTTTGTCAGTCAGAGTCAGCAAGTTAGTTGCATCCTACATGCACATCCCATGGTGACCACACAACGGTGCAGCAGTTAATCGGCATCAGTACATACGGCAATGCAGCCACTGCTTGTTGCTCCTGTCCAAACAGCACAAACTGTACGACGTGGAACACTGGTAAGTAGCGGCCGGCCTCACTTATGCTCACATCACATCCCTCCACGAGATCAAGTTTCTTCCCATTTACGCTCAGCAACAGTTTCACTCGCACCTGCACAGCTACGTGATTCTGTAACACGCCGCCCGCTGGCTGTCTGAGCCATATAGCATACTAGCAGCCAACATCGTGTCGCGGGAAAGGAAATATCTACACGAAATAAAATGCTTTTAAGCTGGAAATGTTAAGTCCGTCTTTGACAGGCGAAAGAAATGTGATTTCGTTCCTCTTCTTTAATTAAATTCATCTAATGGAGAACTGAGACCCTGATCAGTGTCTAACAGTGTCAGTTTCAACTTCAGTCTAATGCTATCATCTGTTATCCCAAGCACACCTTTTGCAACTAAACAGCAGCCATCTTTTGTTGTTTTTTGTTATTATGTATGTCTATGGGTGTGAAACCTTGTTTCGTACAAGAGGGGGGAAAAATTCTAAGCGTGATTGAGAACACAGTGCAAATAAGGATATACTGACCTAAGAAAACCAAATGTCCTAACAAATGGACTGAACAAAATTACATAACGATGTACACCATTAAGTTTACTTATAATTTACAACAAATATTAGGTCCTTAGCGTGACGAATAAAAGGCGGTTCATATGAGCGGGATAGGTAGCACGCACAGTGACCTAAGAAGCATGCACAAATTTTTAATCAAAAACGTATGGGATCACTAAGGAAACTGGATGTAGAGGGAGGGGTATTATTAAAAGAAAATGTAAGAGTTGATTCAGGGTAGATTGGGTTCATCTGGCAACTTTCTGTTCAAACATTAACAGTTGTGGAAATTCGGTTCAGGCAAATTAAGTCTGGGGGTGCATTACAGCAATTCTAACGTTTCGGTCTTCACTGCAGTCGAAATCTTCAGGGAGAATTACGAAGATGGATTGTATGGCTTGTTACGTACGTCTCGCAGTAAGAGTAAAACCAGGAGTTGCATGTTGGGCACAGGCAGCGAAAATGTAAGGGAGGTAAAGGGGTTTCGAGTTCTGTGAAAGGTGTGAATCATTCTACAAACTCTACAGTAAACATTCTGTAGCGTGCAGTCAGATAGTCTTGTCTACAGACAGCCTATTTTGGACAAGGCCTTTGTTTCATGGCGCAAACACCCCAGTGGGCCAAGGCCTCCTCATTATCGATGTTTAGCTATCACACTCAGACACACCGCACTCGGCAAGACTCCTCTGGACGAGTGATCGGCCCGTCGCAGAAACATCTACCTGACAACACACAACACTCACAACAGACAGACATCCATGCCTCCGGCGGGATTTGATCCCCAAGTCCCAGCAAGCCAGCGGCGCAGACCGAAACGCGCGGCAACCTGGATCGGCTGGATAAAGCCTAGACTAGACTTAATTCGGATTGAAAACCTGTTTATTTTCAGTGAAAAATGCAGTTTCAAGCCTCACGTCAATGATTTATTGGTCCATCTTCCCGCCAATCATCATAGGGAAAACACAGGTCTACGCGGTTCCATAATCAGAAAACCCTAAAGGTAAAAAAAGGGCTGTGCTCAAGCAACAAGCATTTAAGGATTACAGGGTACATGGAGATACATAAATATCAACACACTGCTATTAACCTCTAAACTCGATGGTGTGAGTGCTCAGCTTCACATTCGGACTGAATTACCCCACGGGAAAGGAAACCACGGCACCAACCATATCGAAAGTTGGGTGGACCCCAGATCCTGTCCTGCTTCACATTGGAGAAAAAACAGGAAAGAATATTGAGGTCAACTTGCATTCTGGATTTCAGACAGACAGACAGGCGCGTGCTGCAGGAATGGCCGGGCTCACTCTTACAGCTCGCAGATTTTAATTATAAATTTCTTGGGACGTCGCTCTCATCTGGGTACAAACATCCATCAGCCACCCCGAGTTTCAACCCCTTCAACAGCGACATTATTAGCTCAGCTCGAGTGTTTTAACTGTCACTACAGTCGAGGCGAATGACGTCACACGTCTCAGAGGGCTTCAAGTAACCCCCTAGCTTTGCTTTCCAACCCACCCCTCAAACACTCACCCTTCCTTCCCAAGCGAGTAAAGCTCATAGCAGCATTATCCAATTATGATTAAAAGGTTACTAAAAGTGTATTAATTAGTACGGGGGGTGAAGGGGGCTGGAGGGTAGCTGCTGCTGTTGCTCTAATGTGCGAGTGATGTGATTTCCACCATTAAAAGCTTCTTTTTCCCCCCAACCTCAGGATTTCCACCCCCTAGCCCCCTTCATCTGTAATTCTGCATCTCCTTTATACTTCTTCCCACTCACCCACCTCCTTCCCGACTCAATATCTCGCTTCCAATAAATCACGTCAAAAGGGATGGAGGCGTGAGGGGACAGTACAGATTCTCATCTGCACCCTTACACTTAACATTCTCCCTCTTTGCGCCTATCTGCGTCTGGCGATGTGAAACACACAATATGTGATTTCATAACAAAGGTAGATAACAGCTTAATTACATCACAATTAAGATAGAAACACTGCGCCAGTGGTTAGAACACTTGTCGACCAAGATCAGAGGGCTGAATAAGATGATGTCAGAGCTAGGCTAAGAAATATAATTTACACATAAATTACAAGGTTCTGCACGTCATATGAATACGACAATACGCCAAGTTCTAGGAGTAACTCACGACGCCTAATTTCATCTGTGGTAAACAATTACGCAAACTAGCAATTCAGTGAACTACGTATGCCCATAATTTGTACCAGTATAAATTCTAAACATCTGGTCTGATACGTGAGTTCAATAGGACGCGATTTCTGACGTTTTGGAATCATATACTTATCCTACAGATTGTGTAAACACAATATACATAGGCCTATAAAAGCTGCATATGTGTGTGTGTATATATATATATACACACACACATATGCGCGCGCGAGTGTGCGTGTGTGATGCTAGGAATCCACCTTCATATACAAACTAACAAAAATATGCACTGAACACAATGCGAACATAGATAGGCTACATTACTTAATTGACACAATTTTCAGTTTATACAAGTCGCGCAGTAACTTCGAAATAACAGGAAAGCATAGTTTTCAGCCGGCAAATGGCACAAAATACGTGATAGAAACTTTATGTAATTCCATAATACGCATACGCCGAAACAGCAGGCACGTATCTTTTGTAACCTTAGCTTACTCGTAGAACCCTGATGACAGAGGCAGCAAGTTCATCTAACACGTCGGTACATGTATACCAGACTACACGGCTATATGCCTCACTGTACATCAATGTTCTTGATAAAACAAGATCTCAAAAACCGACATTGCCACGAGGTCCCGCAAATGACGTCACGTTGATATTGCTGACGACAGAACAGAAAAAAATTACAAGGATAAAGTGATGTGTAATGACAGTGTTCAGATGGAACTTCATGAAAATCTCTCAACTGCTTCGAATAGCATTAGAACGTTACGAAAATCTCTCAGCTGCTTAGAATGGAATTAGAACTTCGTGAAAATCTCTCAACTGCTTAGAAGAGCGTTAGAACGTTATGAAAATCTCTCAACTGCTTAGAATAGCATTAGAACGTTATGAAAATCTCTCAGCTGCTTAGAATGGAATTAGAACTTCGTAAAAATCTCTCAAATGATTAGAACAGCATTAGAACGTCATGAAAATCTCTCAACTGCTTAGAATGGCATTTGAACTTCATGAAAATTTCTCAATTGATTAGAACAGCCTTAAGAAGACAAACGTACGGACTGATATAGAGATGTGACGTCACAAGTACACAGTGTCTTCTGAAATACGAAAAGTGCGTAAATACCAATCAACAGGCCTACGTGGAACTGCGGAAAATGTTTTTAGACACAAAACAACAAATAAAACGTGAGCTAAATATTTAAAGTCTGGTAGATCGCAGCTTACTGTGCTAAACTAAAATGTGCGGATTACGTAACCAAGACCAAAGCAAAGTGTACTGACCAAGTGACAAATGGTGCACTTATCCATTTCGGTAGGACGATGAACAATGTCATAGAAATCCTACATGTAAAGTACGTACTACACCAGACTCGCATAAAAGGTAGAACACCTAAACAGAATCCCAGAAGAAAAATCTTAAGTGCATGTGGAAGAAATGATACTGGTAAACCTGGCAATAGTTTGAATGCAGCAGAAACAGCAGAAGGCGTGTAAACAGATCGTCGTCAAAAGAGAAATGAAGTCTGTTATATTCCACGCTTTACAGATTAGGCGAATGAACGCCTGTATCGCTCTCATAACATTCGTTCCAACGTCTTGTCCTTCGAATTACTTCGCGCAGCAAATAGCTCAATAACGTATACTACCATTTCTTAGAATAATAATAGCAATAATAATAATAATAATAATTGTACAAATAAATCAAAGCATTAGGAAAGAAGGCTTTATTGTTTACGTTCCATCCTCCTAACAAAATATTATTTAGACTAGCTTTATGCTTCAGCGGGTTAAAATGGATTTATTAATAGCCAACAAAATAAATACTCGTACATTCTGAATCACCAGTTCACATTTCATTGCACACACACAGAGCACTGTAATGTCTTTGCTTTTATCATAAAAAAAATCCCCATTAGAAAACATGAGTGCAGAGGACTACTTTGTGTATCCCCTGAAAACATCCCCTTTTGAGGAAAGTGCTCCCACAGAAAATCCTTATACCCCGAACACTGTTACCAACATAAGAGGTAGTAGAAGAGACGGCGTGGGTGAGAAAAACATTAAGTGGCTGTATGAATTTCAATACGGGACACAATGTCGACTTTTCATACAATGGCGGTGGGAGGACTGAAAGAGAAGCATGTGCGGAATATGGGAGATTGGTTAGACATTGATTTTCTGGTAGAGCTGTGGGGCTGAGCTGGGCCGGGGGTGCTCTCATCCAACCCCGACTTGCTCTCCCTTGTTATACACGATCTGTGACGAGTGGGGGCTATCACATCTTCGCCTTCATTCTTCTTTCTTACTTTTCAGAATGCCCTATAAAACACAAACTGCAGTAACAAAGTCACCTTTGTTCTGCAGAAAAGGGCCGGTGCTTTGTATGAAATGTCAGCTCTATTGTGTTACATACAGAGAACAACATGAAATAATAAAAACCTTCGACAGCAGAGTACTATGAAACACATTTAGCTTCGCTGGTTCTAGATTATTTAAGCACACTGTTTCATCTGTGGAGGTTAAGTACATATACTGCAAAATGAGATGAGAAGATTGTTATATATAATGGATAGGTAATCCTTCGTAACATGGTGATTGTGACCTATTTGAAGGTATTATTTAAGAGAAAATATTCAGAACTATACAGGACAAGGCGAAACCTGTCACAGATAAAAGTGTGAATTGCAGAAAGCAAGAAACTCGTATATGAGACAGAAATGCATACAAACGTTTAGCGGTGAAACATGTTGAAAACAGCCAGTTGGAAGACAAAGGACATGGGAGGATAATATTAAGATGGATCTAAAAGAAATTCGTAAGTAGTTTCAACAGGAGGCGGAAAATAACTGGTCCATAATAACTTTCCATGACTGAGCTGGTACTGACGGTGTTGTAAGTTCTGGTTCCATGAACAAAGATATATCCTAAATTTTATATACTGAACAAGGAGCAGGATTATTTTAAATTTCCATTCGCCTTTTTTTTTAAGGACTGAGAAAAGCCGCGATAAGTCTCAGTCGAAAAAAAGCACTGTTCTACCCAAGATTCGAACACGTTCCCTCCTGAAGAGATATCAGACGGTTTAATACCAGGATTCAAGACAAAGACTCACAAAATACAAACTCGACGTTTTACCCCGAAACTTATTAATTATACCGTTAATTGATGGCGGGTGGCCAGGACAGTGCAGTCGGTATAGCTACTCGCTACGGGCTGGAAGGCTCAGAGTTCGAAATCCGGCGGGTGCGAGAAATGTTATTTTCTCTACACCTGTCCAGACCAACCCTGGGACCCATTCACCCTCCTGTGCAATGGGTACCAGGGGTCTTTCCGGGCAACAAAGCGGCCGCGGCTTCGCGTTGACCAAGCACACCTGTAGGGCTGAGGATAAGAAAGAGCACAACTATACCTCTGCTCCCCCTCTGAGACTTAATGGCTTGGTATAGGGGTACCTTTACCTCTATTTTATGCCACGTCTACTGCATAAGCTACTTTGTGTTCAGTAACACGGAAAGATAATAATCATGAACGTCGAACAGGCCGTCGTGAGAATGTTGTAGAAAATATTTTCTAGTTCCATTACGTCATTCACCTGCAGAGACGAAGGGACCCTACAAGATCTTCGGTAATATTTTCCGTTGTCCTAGTCGAGATTCGAATGCGGTACCTCTAGAATACAAGTAAGGTGGTATACCGCTTAGATTCGAACCACGGAACTATGTCATACAACACTTTCCTTCGCTCGAAGCAGCATTCTAGAATGGCCTTCAGGG
>Ga0123354_10014380_pt1 | contig 12325 bp, 10 predicted proteins | sample TergutLab28metaG_2_FD_97872 | JGI IMG/M metagenome (GOLD analysis project Ga0123354, IMG submission 97872) | Labiotermes labralis P4 segment gut microbial communities from Petit-Saut dam, French Guiana - Lab288 P4 | ecosystem: Host-associated > Arthropoda: Insects > Digestive system > Gut ... | reverse complement strand
TTCCTGGTCGGGCTAAGGACTTATCAACACCCCGGTATGGCACAGGACCATGAAAGCAATGCTAACTGAAGTACCATAATCACTTACATCATAACTGTATTCCAGTATTTTGTGCAGCATTTGAAGGAGTATCCTGCGAAGTGCATGATGAAAGTACTGTAAATGGTTATAATATCTCCAACTCTATGATGTATGCTGGGTGTGTGATGACAGCACACATGACAAGGTGTGCTCTTGTTGATAGCATTGATGACAATGTTCATTCTAAAGAAATAACTATTCTAATGGCAGGTTTATTCTTGAAGTGGCCATGCAAATTCTGCTTCTGATTCATTGTTAATTATCATTAAATAAAGAAATTTTGAGAAATAAGAACATAGGTATAGAACACAGTAAATCTTGATACATTGATTCATTATTCTATGTGCCATGTAGAAAAATTAATAGTGTGTATCTCCACTTTCACTTCACTGATTTCAGAACCTTAGCTTAGTCACCTGTTACTTCACCTGCTTGTAGAGCTGGAAAAAGTGTAAATAATGTGGAGCTTTATGTTTTTTTTTTATTAAAATAAGGATGTTGTGGGTGGTACATGCAGCATGCACCTAAGAAAGAAAAGACATATTAAAAATGCATGTGAAGTTCAATTTTGATTGAATACTTTTAGGGAAAATTTCGGTTTAGTAGGTGCAGACATAGACAGGTGTATAATGTTAAAATATATATTATAAAAATAGTGTTTCTATATTTTACTGGATTAAACTGGAATTAGCATAAGATTGGGTCAGTAACAGACTATTTTAAACATCATGTTGACCTTGAGACATAGAATTTCCTGACTGGCAGAAAAGCTAATAGTTGTTCCATGCAGTCACCAGCAGGAGCACACCCAAGGTGCGTGCCAGGCTGCAACCCTCACCAAATTAAAAATCAAAAATAGATTTTGTAGATCTGATGACATCAAACATTTATGTCATTTATGCTTCAGCAGAAATAAGCCACTGAAATCAGCTGATGACTATTATGTTAGAATTTTGAAAAATAAAATTATAACTTAGAATATGTTAGTTGGAATGAAAAACCCCAAAAAGATTAAACATTGTGATTGAAAGTAGGTGGGTGAGTCATGGAACATGTAGTTATATTTGTATGTGTATAAATGCAGTTACAAATAGTTTTATGTTACTGTTATATTTATGACATGATTTTTGTAACATAATTTTTAAAATCAAACACAAATTATATATAGCCTCAGGGTCAGCCCACTCCAGTGAAATGATCTCAGTGTGCACCTATTCACCAGCGAAGATAACCAAGTTTGGCCATGCATGTGTATCTTTTATTCTTTCGTGTGATTCTGGCTGTTTTCTATTAGAAGGCTAGTTTTGAATAATGGAACCCCAACATTCCACCTCTTCACTTGAGTCTCCATGAGTTGTTATGGAAAATCTTTGCCTTTTACAACCCATTTCAAAACCTGGCTTCTCATGGTAACTGCTGCAAGTCATATTCAGGCCTCTGATGGAGTACTGATGCCAAATGGGATTCCGGCCAAATCGATCTGCAATTGACAATTTATTTATAGTTAGACAAGTTATCGAAAAATGTCATGAATTTAACATAGAATTGCACAATGTCTTCATTGATTACATACAAGCATTTGACTCAGTGTATAGAGATAAAATAATCAAATACCTAAACAACTATGAAATACCAAGCAAACTAATTAACCTGATAACAAAAACATTACAAGATACAAAGGCGAGAGTTAAAGTAAACCAAAACTATACAGAAAATTTTGAAATATGGATGGTAGTAAGACAAGGCGACCCACTGTCAGCAACCCTATTTAGCATAGTTAATGATGATATTTTAAAGCAGCTAGAACTGAGAGATAACATATCAACATGTTTGAAAAAATATTCAGCATATGCCCGAACTAAACAAACATTGATAGATACTTTTGAAAAACTGAAAATATTTCATCGCAATTTGGTTTAATAGTAAATGAGAATAAAACAAAGTACATGAAATGTACAATGAAAGAAACCCAATTAGATAGACTAAAGGTTGAAAATATGCAAATTGATCAGGTCAGTTCATTCAGTTATCTTGGTACAATTGTGAATGGAAATAACACATTGGAAAAAGCAATTAGAGAAAGAATTGCCGAGGGGAATAAAGCATTCTACGCAAACAAAATGCTTTTTAAAAGCAAATTGGTGTCCAAGAAATCCAAACTAAAGTTCTATTGGTCAGTAATTAGACCAATTGTAGTTTATAGTTGTGAAACGTGGGTCCTTAAAGAAAGTATTATACAGAGACTCTCAGTATTTGAGAGGAAAATACTAAGAAAAATATTTGGGCCAACTAAAAAGGATAATGGTATTTGGATAATTAAAACAAACAAGGAATTGGATGAGTTACTAAATGATCGGAACATAATAAATTATGTTAAAGCCTAAAGTTTTAGTTGGTTTGGACACATAAATAGAATGTCTGAAACCAGCACTGTAAGGAAAATATACAAATGGAAACTATCTACAAATAGACAGTGGGAAGGCCTAAGTCCTGATGGGAAGACAACATCAAGAACGACCTGAGAAAGATGAAACTTATAATATGGGCAGAACAAGTCCAGGATCACCTTAAATGGAAGGATATTGTTCAGATGCCAAGACTCTACCAGAGTTGTAGTGCAGAAGAAGAAGAAAGTGGACTGCTGACAAGTGATTTGTCATCACATGACTTCTGTCCACACAGAAAAATGCTGATATTTCATGACTTATATGAACTGGGTGCTAAAATGATTTTATGATTTTTTTAAAATGAAAATTTAAGAATAAATTATTGGCTTTAAATGAAAGTAGGGATTCAAGGCTCCATTACACAGATTAATTGTCTGTGCCTTCAATGTGATTATTAGGGTATTATGATTTTACTACCTTCAAGTAAAGTGAAATTCACTAGATTATGAATAAATTTTCATGTAGAGGAAAGTGTTAAATTAGTGTTTATTTTAAACTTCACTAAAATTCTTATTATTTGTTTAAGAATGAAATGTTCAGGGAAATATTTGGCCCTAAAAATAATGAAGCTGTCAACTTGGAATATTATTTAACGAAGACCTGCTTTGTTGGATCTGGTAGACAGAGCAGGTCATCAGTAGGTCGAAGTTTCAGAATGTTATGTTTTAATCAGACAGTGGATACAGAACAAGGGAAGTTCCATAATACATTCCTACATTTCAGCTGATATTCCAGTGTGGAAGTGTCACATTGGCATTGTATTCACATGCATTGTCAGTTGCCTGTGTTCACCATCCGTAATGACCATTTTGTGGCAGCTGTTACAGAAATGAATGTGTTACTTCAAGTGACATCTCATTCTAATAGTGGTACAAAATTCTGGCAACATTGTGTTGTAAATGTTTGATGCATTACACCATAAAGTTTATGATGATTTTTAAATAAGATGTATTATTTGCAGTTGTTGTGTTTTTTGTCTTTCATTTACGAGTATTTCCATTGAGACCTGCATTTGGAACTTCTGTCTTTAAGTCTACCCACATCACAGACATTTACAAAATTCCTAAAACATGTCCATTATTTCACCCAAAATTTTAAATTCTTTTAACCTTTTTTTTTTTTTTTTGGGTCATACCATTCTAGTATAGTCAAAAGCCACTTCCTGCCACCTGGGATCATTCACAAGCAATAAAGTAAAAGCATTTGGTAAGTAAATGGCAGGTTACTGAATATATTGCATATGACAGAGGTAGAAAGGTCAGAGTATGTTGGAAAATACACACAATGGAAAATATCAAGTGCAGAGTGTGTTGTGTATGTGGTACAGGGGGAAATACTTCTACCCAGAAACATATATTGATGCATTGTATGAACCAGGATAATGATGTCATTGTAAAATGACTGTAGTTGGGGACTGCAGTTTGACTTCCAGCAGGGGCAAGAACATTTTTGCTAGCACCATGTCCAAACCACCCAGTCCCCAGTGCATTAGGTAGTGGGGCTGTCCTTCTGGGGTACAGTGGCCAGTACCTGGGGCTGCTTGCCATGATGTAAATTTCCATATATCTGTAGGCACATTCTCAAAATTGTGAAAAGCAGCTATTAGCATTGTCATGTTTATCTGTCTGGCAATAAGCATGGAACAATTTGGCTTCCACTGGATGAATTTTCGTGAAATCTGATATTTAGTATTTTTGGAAAATCTTGAGAAAATTCGAGTTTATTAAAAAATGACAAGAATAACAAATACTTTACATGAAGACCAATATACATTTCTAATCATACCTCTTCTTAGAATGAGAAATGTTTCGGACAAAAGCTGTAGAGAAAGTCAAAGCACGTGTTTTATGTTCAATAAACTTTTTCCAAAAATTGTGCCATTTATGATATCATGTGGAAAAATATGATTCAGTCAGACAGGCCACAGGAACATGCACATTGAATGCTGGATGCCTAAGGCTACACACACTCAGAATGTGTAACACTTATTGCTTTTCTGTGACAACAGTAGTTACATGAACATGCCTGTCTTGTTCTGCTAAATTTGAACATATTTAAAGATGTGCATGAAGAATTCATATCCTAGCTTAGTTAGTTGAATGCGTGCTTATTATGGGGACATAGTATCAATGGGGCAAGATTTTTTTATGTAAGTGCTGCATTTCTAATGCCTTCATCATTATACCACAAATTGTGAAGGTACAGAGGAAAGATATGTGTCTGGTGTTCACCTGGCTTCTATATTTGAACATCAGGAGCCAGTTTGCTTACGCTGTGCCCCTGTTTAGTGCGACACTCTGCATGATGTGTGCCTAGCCCACACACACAATATTCTGGGAGCTGACACTACTCTTTCTCGTCAGATTCTTTGTTTTTACCACTTACATAACCACTCTCAAATTTAAAGAAATACAAATTTGCCAATAAAATAGTGGTAGTGTTTCTGTGGAAAATTTATAATTTGTAATTTTGTGAGTGTCATAATGTAGAACCTAGGGATAGAAGTACAACAAAAATACCAAAATGTTGTGTATGTGGGTGAGACCAAGAGTACCCATAATGTATCACCTTAAAATAATTTCATATTACTTAAAATTATTTTTCCACTAAATTTCAACACATGTAGTCCATTTGGCCACAAGATTCTGTATGTCATCACAGTAGTGTACCCTTCATAATAAGATTTAAAAAAACATCCTTCCGGATAGTTTCTGACTCACGCACGCATTAGGTATACTTTGGGCAGTAGGCAGTGTTTAAACAAAGCTATAATGAATGAACCATTGTCACAAACCTTTAGAGAAACCCCGTTCTTCAATGTTACCATCTTCCCCCTTTTCTCTGTGATCTGTGTTTTGTGACGCTGATATACATCAGTTATGTATGTAAGTTGTTTTTTGAATATATATGTGGTATGAAAAATTAAGGTGTTATATCTTGATGTAATTTGTAGATGTGAATGGCAATAGACTGTAATGTCATATAGTTTTAGTGGGTGGATGCCAGTAATCTAGAGGAGCCTGCTTGAATCTGCAGGCATTGCATACATTTCAGGTATGCTATGTGAATTTGATGTTCTCACATTGGTCTTGGGTGTAGTGCCATGTAGTTTGGTTTATGAGTGCCAACATTTTGATGGGCTGCAGTCTTGAATGATTATGTGTAAGGTGTCAGTGTCTGATATTTGAGAGACTTGCCATCATCATCATCCATTGATGATTGTGACAGAAGCTATTAGAAATGTTGGAGAGGCTTTCTTCCACGGTCTTTTCAATAAATTATTCATTGATCCTCCCCATATTTTTGCTGCTGTAAAGTCAGTGTACTGGCAATCATTAAATAAACCATATATAACTGAGATTTTAGGTTCTCATATTGGTGAATCTGAAAATCACTCTTCGGGGTTTTTGTGTTGTGTAGTTCAACACATCTGCACCACCATTTCAGAGGAACCTGCCTGCCAAATTATGAAATGTCATATTCAGAACACAGCAATCTTAAAACAGATAAGTACACTAGTATCTCAGTCATCCAGACTATGTTGGAAGATGGGGAAGGGGGGATGGAGGTGCAAACTACCCAGGAATCCAGGCCACTGTGGTGAAACCCTGTGGTTAGGTGACATACAGAAAATCAGAACTCAGCGCTAAAGTAGAATTTCTTAAAGCTAGTATTTTGTACTTATCAGTGTGATGTTGAAGATGGTGATGATGGTGATTACTACTGATGTTGAAGATGGTGATGATGATGATTATTTTTATCCTTTTTATCACCTTTATGCAGGGTATTTACAAATATATATCTGAGACCAACCACACCTCTAGGGTATGTAGTGTTGCAGATGTTCTGTAGTTACAATTTGTGCTACATGTAATGTTATTTTGCACGTTAAATATGCTTTGTACTTTTATATTATTACTTTCAATAATCATCATAATCATCATCATCATCATAACAATAATATTCTACTGTAATAATAATGTCAGTGGTAAATATTGGGCTGTAATTAGCCCAAAATTGTTCAGACCAACTGAGGATCCAGAATACAAGGGTGCCACTGTATCTTCTTACCCATTGGACTATTTAATGAGATAATGAGCTTTACAGTTACACCGTATTATCTGTATCAAAGATGCATTGCAACATTTTAGGGCATGGAGTGTGAAGTCCTGGGGAGCAGTGATGTTTTAGAATGAATGTATGTACAAGGAAGTCATTTATTTGTGTCTAAGATCCAGGAGGATGGAGCTAATAATGTGTGTCACAGTTGAAGTTGAAATGTAACATGTTTTGGAACTCGACTTGAGTTACATAGCCCGAATCGACTGAATCCACTGTTATTTCTTCCAGAAGAGATTATATTTCCTTTCAGTAAGTTAATTTCTGTTGATTTCTTATTATATCACACTGTTTGGAAATGACAGTACATTTTACATTTACATAGTTTTAAGATCTTTATCAAAACAGCAGTGTTAGTTTGTCATTCATTCAGAGAAGACCTTTGGGGTTCTGAAGAATATCCTTGACTGTTTAATTTAAAAACTTTGATATGACAGACATATGTGGCAGTAGGGAAAGTAAGCGTTTAAAAACAGTATATGTGTCTTGGAATTTTTATTGCCTTACGTCTGACTGACAAACTGTTACAGTTAGAAACATTAAATCATACTCAAAAAGGGTTTTTGGGGATGGTTTACACTAATGACTTTGTCCCTCATCTTTCTTTCAAAGAGGAAAGCATTGAAGGATGTGGTGTTTCCAGTTATCAAGTGAAAGAGTGGATCTGCTCCCATTGAACTGGGTTGTGTACATTCCAGTTGCAGGTATGGTGGCATTCCTGCAAATGGAATATATGCAAGCTGCTCCAGAAATGTGAATGATTAGAGTCCTGTACCGACAATAAATAAGTAAATGATTGTAGTACAACTTTAACCTGTTTAATCTAGTCATAATATACCTTTCATACAAATACTGATGTACACTCTCTGAGGATGACCCGCAATAAATGTTCTAAACATGTTGGAGTTCTAGTGATGTAGTTGTAAGAGCTGTTTTTAGTAATATATTGTATTTGTTGGTATATTCTTGAATTTTAACAATTAATGCACAGATATGAATACCATAAAAATGTAGGAGGTTATTGTGTATAAACAGTATTTCACTGGTGTGTATTATGTTGGTATTTTTATATTACATATGTTCAATTAATGTGCGGATCATGAATCATAAAATTTGTTTCTTCCTCTGTCTACGTTGTGTATTTCGTCATGTCTGTCCGTCTGTCCTCATCAAACAATTCAGCTCCTATTGGACAGATTATCATGCAATGGTAAATTTGAGCCTTTTTCAAAAATCTGTCGAGAAAATTGAAGTTACATTAAAAACTGACAAGAATAACAGGTACTTTACTTGAAGACCAATATACTTTTCTGATCATATCTCACTCAAATCTTCTTGGAATGAGAAATGTTTCAGACAAAAGTTGTAGAGAAAATCAAAATACGCATTTTGTGTTCTTTTTTTTTTTTTAATCGGCCCGTTTTTTTTAGATAATGTAGAAAAATACTGTGGAACCGGACAGGCCACAGATGACAATATGGCGCATACATATTGCATGCTGGATAACTAAAGCTACAAACACATACTCGGAAAATGTAATACTTATTGCTTTTCCACTGCAACAATGGTTGCACGCAAGCGCCTTAATATTACGTTATATGCACATTGACTGTCTTGTTCGGTTTACCGCTTGCAATACTAAACACAAGCCACCCTCGCGCATTGTCGCCTGCCTGTTACGAACAATATACTGTCCGATGGTGATTTCGCCCATCTCCCACCCTATCAATACTCTGGCTCGTGCCGAACAGTTTACTGTAGGCGGCAAAAGCCATATTCATAATATATCCCGAATAGAGACTACCCTGTCAAGGGTTTCACAGGCTTCATCGTCCCCTCCTGACGCGAAGTTGAGTGGCAGTTGTCTGATTGTTTGTCCGAAAAGGACTTATGTCGCTGTGCTGACAAGAAAAACAAGAATAAATAATAGATAGCCGTGTGAGGAATGTGCCGTCGTATACTGTGGCTGAAATATGTCGACTTTTCTAAGATATCAAGTCTGTAGATTAAAGCAATAGTTTTCTTCGCAGTATTGGTAAATACCTGCCAGACTGTACGACGTCACATACGAGAATACACTAATCTTCATAAGTACTAACGTGAGAATCTCACATTTCGACACATCCCTCTGTATTTCTTTTGTGAGGAAAAATATAACCAGATTGGTTGACATCCAGTTGTGTTTATTATGAACCCAAGGTAACTTTTTTTTTACTCAGACGACATAACTCGTGTTTATTGGTAAATAAACTACTTTTGTTTCCAAAAAATTGATATATAAATAGGAAGTAAACTGATAGAACATCAAAACACACCTTTGTAAAACAATTATTCTTTCGAGTTTTCAAAGATTTAGTTTTAAAATAAGTCGAAACACAACTAGTATTGCCGGTTAAAATAAATATTCGCATTGCAATTGTATAGCTTCCCCTTTAGATTCTCATATTCGTGGATAGGGTCTCGAATGGCATTAATAATCTTTGAGTCATCGCCGTTGTGTTCATTAGCATGAGTTTTCAAGGAATACGTATTAAAATAAGTTGAAACACAACTAGTTGTGTTTCGACTTATATTAATACTTATTCCTTGAAAACTCATGCTAATTAACACAAAGGGGACGACCCACTTAAAGATTAAAGAATGATTCGCTCAGCTACATGTTTCGAACCCATGGGATCATAATCAGGCTGATATCTAAAATGTATTAAGTATACACATCACGTTGTGGAAGAGAGATCTCACTTCTTACAAATTATTTTACAATCCAGTTTTTGAACATTCAGTTCAGGAGTAAAATTTGTGTGGCTATAGCTATTGAAATTAAACACTAAAAATTAAAATTTTCAGATCTTTCAAATTTTAGAATTGATAGATATCGGTAGCTGATTTTATTGCAGAAGTCGTATGGAGATTTCGTATTGAGTAAAGCGTTCGATGTCAAGGGCTAGGTCACTCGATGGCAAGTGTCGTGCTCACATCGTAGTACGTGGCATACACATTGATACACGTTTCGGCTTTATTTTATGACACAGTCACCATCAGGCTGAACCACTAGAAAATTACAGCAAGGAAGCCTTTATATCTCATCGATTCCAATGTGGTAATGATAAATAACAAGTTTTAAGCTTTCCCTGCACAGGCTTGGACAGACCCTTAAGGCTCCAGGAGGCTGGGGCTCCCAGAATTTTTAGACAGTCGGCACTTGTGAGTGGTAAGGCTGTCAGCCCTAAGCACCAGCCGCCTTTACCACCAGGAGTTATCCCTGGTACTCATTTCTGTTGGAAGCTGAATCGATCCCAGGGCCATAGTGCGGTTGTAAGGATTGAAGTCTGTGATTCCGTCGGGAATCAAACCTGCGAGCTTTCGGTGTCTCAAAACAACTGCATCATCAGGTACCCCAAAGAAACAGCAACACATATAAATACACTGTTGCAAGGTAGCGGGTCTTACTGCCACACAGGAATTGAAATTATGTGATGAAATATTTCAGTAACACAACAACAAATGCATGTGCGTGTATGTGCATTTGTTGGTGTGTTACCGAAATAAACTACAAAATGCACGGTGCAAAGATAAAGATATGTGATGAAAGTTTTGTCCTTGAAGTATTTTTCCGAGTTCTTTCCAGCTCGCATTAGCGAACAGGTTGGTAAAATGGTAACGTTGCGACTTTCTGCTCGAGAGGCGCTGAATTCGAATCTCGACCGGGACACTGGCTTTCTTGACCGAGAGTTCTAGCGATTTTATTCGGTGCCTCCGGGAAATGCCAGCGTATTAGGAACGGATAAGGCCCGCTTCCTTTGAGATCCTTTCCAATTTACCACTCACCATTTATTCTACCATCGATGTTAAATAGCCTGAGATACCGGCAGTTTCATACAATAACCCAGCCAACGTTTACTATGTATAATCATGTCACGCAAAACTAAGGGACCTTCGGGCGTGATGTCATTGTTTAACAATCTACTTACAAAACTTCGCCATCTAGCTTAACTTTTAAAATAATTACATAAGAAACCTGCCTGTTGGTGCTAATAGTGAAGGTAAAGGTAAAGGTTTCCCTGCCCACGCCGTGAAGGCATATAGGGGAACAGGGGTATAACTCCACTCTTTATTAATCTCGGAACTCTATGGAGGTGAGTGATTAAATTCGCTGTCCGGCCGTTTACCTCTGAAGGAAGGACACCCGTTACCCATTGAACAGGAGACTGGGTGGCCCCAAGAGCCAACCATACCGGTTCTGGGACCCCAACCTTCTATCGAATGACTATTTGGGGATTTTTTTCCGGAGGTAAAACGGCCACCTAGTAACGTTATTAACAATGTTTTGAAATGTACCTCCATTCCCCATAAGTCTATATAGCCTGGTGCTTGATCAAGCACAGGGAGAGTGCTAACTTTACTTGGAAGATCGACTCCACAGAGGCAGCGGCGAAGCCAGGTTTATGACGCACGGGACGAGCATTAACAATGGCAGCCCCTGACAGAAATTGCGAATTTTAAAGGATATCGCAATTATTTTTTGTGCTCAGTTTTATTGGTCTCAGTTATTAAAAATGTGTTGAGCGCGGAAAATCTATTTGTTTTTTTTATTTAAAATATTAATTAGCCGCGCCTTGGACTCTGTTGCCTGGACCGACAGCACCATTCGCCTCACCCTAACTACAGCCCTAGGTAGAGGCACAAGTTCACGAAGGGGTAATTGAATTTGCCCTCTGCAGACTAAACTAAAAAGGTGAACGTATTTTTCTTTCAAGTTTTCTCCGTTATCCTAAGGAGCATTTTTTAAGGGTCCCACACCTACAGAAGGAAAGTTTGAGTTAGTTAAGGACCCCTTGTACGATAAAATAACCATACATGTCAAAGAATTCCAGCACATGATAAAAAATTATAGTGTGTTATTTTAATGTAAAATTAGGGATAGAAGAAGTTTTTAAGCCAGTTACAGGGAATTGGGGACTGCAAGAAACATCAAATGCAAATGAATCCAGAACAATTGATTTTGCCACTAATAATAATATTGTAACAAAAAGTACATACTTACTACATAGAAACGTACATAAGGAGACTTGGCAATCCCCTGACGGAAGAACTAATAATGAGATTGACCTATATCGGTAGATGGAAGGAATGAGGCATGAATTATGGATGTAAGAAGTTGTAGAGGTGCGGACTGTGTCTGTGACTGGGATCACCATTTAGTTCGAATAAATATAGACAGAAAATATCAAAGTACAAAAAGACACATGGTGCAAGACAAAGGAAGTGTGACGTTACAATGTTAAAGGATATGGAAATTTATGAGGATATATATAGAAGAGATAAGGAAGGGGATTGCTAAAAATAGTGAGCGACAACATAATGAGAATGTAGAAACAAGTGAAAATAAGTGGAAGAATATTAAGAAAGTATAACAAGGTTTGTTAGTGAAGGGGTGGGACATAAGGGAAGGAAGAAGAGGAATGATTTGTATGATGAGGAATGCCAGATAAAAGAGGAAGAAAGAAATAAAGTCCGGATCAAAATGCTGAATAGGAGGACGAGAATGAACACCTTACTTACTTACTTATTCCATGGTGCCGAGTCCTTCTTGAGAAGCTAACTGGTTTGCAGCTAGTCAAGAAATTCCCCGCATTTCATGGAACCCGAAGGTTCATTACCGCACTCACAAGCGTCCG
>Ga0123354_10014376_pt1 | contig 12328 bp, 12 predicted proteins | sample TergutLab28metaG_2_FD_97872 | JGI IMG/M metagenome (GOLD analysis project Ga0123354, IMG submission 97872) | Labiotermes labralis P4 segment gut microbial communities from Petit-Saut dam, French Guiana - Lab288 P4 | ecosystem: Host-associated > Arthropoda: Insects > Digestive system > Gut ... | reverse complement strand
TAATAAAAACCCAAGAATATGTAGATATGTTGTTCCTTTTCATCTTTTGTGTTCCCTGTAACGTAACTAGGTGTCGGCCCGGAGATTTTGGTATGACTTCCGTGACACAGTTTTTAAAATCAAACGTAATTTATTTATACCCCCAGGGTCACCCCCCCCTAAACCCCCCCCCCCCCAAATAAAAATCGTGGTTGCGCCCATGCTTGGCATCGTTGTGATTTTAAAACCGCGTATTTAGCGGTTTGTTCACTCCAGCCGCGCGCCGAAACGCTTGTAACTCTTCACGTAAAGTTTGCGCTGTTTTTCTCCGATTTTAATCAAAACTGGATGATCGGAACATCTTTCAGTGAACTTTCATTGTCCGTTCAGCGGTTCTCCTTTTACCTGCGAAAAGATGGACGAACACATGAAACGTACGTGGAGAAGCTACTAATGCGAATTTTTGAGCGGCTTCTGATTAAATTGGGTTGGGTTCACACATTCGGTAGTGCAGATGTCTGCAGAATGAGTGTATCAGCAGGGAGAACTGGATTTGGTGTATACCCAGACTCGTACACGCGGTGGCGCAATTGGTTGAGGCACTGCACTACAAGCCAAAAGGTCGCGGGTCCGATTCCTGATGGTGTCATTGGAATTTTTCGTTTACATAATCCTTCCGGCCGCACTATGGCCCCTGGGGTTGACTCAGCCTCTAACGGAAATGAGTACCAGGAATATTTCCTGGGGGTAAAGGCGGCCGGTGCGTAAGGCTTACAACCTTACCACCTTTATGTACCGATTGTCATGAAATCTGGGAGCCTGACCTCCTGGGAACTTCAGGGCCTGTCCAGGCCTGTAATGGGATTGCTTTACCTTTACCTTTTCTTTACCAGACTCCAACAGGTGTTGTCGAGGACCAGTGTAAAAGAGGCGACAGTGACTTACCTCACCCAGCCCCGAAGTCGAAACAATAGAGCTACCTCAGCGTCCCCTCTACATTCTCGTGGCATTTTGGTTATGCGCTTGTGACGGGCCATTGTTACCTTATGTAGGCAACGTCCGTGACTTAGCATGTTTATAGGATGGGAGGTTGTGGAGGGGATCTGTTTGGCTCATTAAGACTGTATTAGTTGAAAGACTCTTAGCTTTGCTGGAGGTGAGGGGCGCAGCAGGTAATTTAGTCACTTTCGAGAATAGATATTAAGTAGATGGCGCTTTTTGGTTTCAGCTGGGGATCACTGAAGGCTTGGTAAACGTGACTGCATTTACTTGTCACCTTGATCCACCTTTACCAGTCGAGACCTTGCACAGTTACACAGCTCAGCAGACTGTGGTTTCTGCAGGCAGGCTTACGCAAAGCTGGCATTTCTCTCCGTTCTTGCCACACTGTCCAGCCGCGGCGGTTCGTAGAAGGTCAGTTGGGGTTCGTATTTTGAGGTTTTGTAACGGGTAGACTTCTTCACGTGAAGTGAGACAACTGCTGATAGAAATGCACAGTTCTGGATTTCGGTTTAATGGCGCGGTGTATTTGAGGTATTCACACTCTCCCGAATGTTACGGAGCGTTGGATGTTTATCGACGGGACACCTCTCGGTTGCTTATGTCCCGAAACGTCGGTGAACAAGTACCAACCGACGCTGCGTAACATCCCGGAAGAGGGTAGGCGACAGGAACAGTTGTATCGGATATAGATTGAACCACGCGCCATTGGAACTTACGGCAGATTAAGTTTACTCCATGCGATCTTGAACGCGGTCAAACCTTTCGTCTGCTTTACCTGCGGTGGAGCAGCCCCCACCCCCCTACTCAATGAAGAGGACGCGGGGTGGCCTCAGCGCCGGGCTGGACGGTGGACAAGACAAAAATCGCTGCCTCTGTCGCGAATCGAACGTCGAATCCCTAGTTATCTAGCGTACAGTGTAGTCACTGTACCGACCGGTTACCCTTATTTGGACTTAGGTCCACAGCGTCTTCTGTAAGCGTAGAACGAAGTATTGTGGTTTCTTCACGCAGCCCCTCTTTTACGCCCGTTTGTTTTAACGCTTCTTGCCAGCTTACAACACTTTTTAATTTGCGTTCTCTCATTTTCGGTTTGACGCCCCTCAGCTGGCCGCCTGCCGTTACGTGACCCCTTATGTCTGATGGGAATATCATTTTGATTTACGCCCACTTTTCCAAGGCCGCAACTGGGGGATAAAAACATGGGCCGTGTGTGCTTATATGATGGCTGCATTTGCGTACTGTAATAGTGTTGTGTTCGGAAGCCCGTTAACTGTATCGATTAATATCGAATGGACATTTTATCGTTATACCGGTTCTAAGTGTTACGTCGGGAGTTGTCCCTCCGCTTTGCGGGAAGTCGTATGCCGTAAGGTGTGCCTTCGAGTGTAGGAATGTTGAAATTGTGATGAAGAAGGAAGTTCAGATCACAGACCACGTCATAAAATCGGACTTGGAATGCATCCTGGCTGGTTGACGGCTGTGCGTCAGTGTCACTGTGAACTTTGTAACAATTTGTAGTGCTAGACGTCTCGCAGGTTTTCGGTGCAAGAAGGGCGTAGCATCACACACGGTTGATTATATATATATATAAATTTTGAATACACGCTTGCAAATTGCGTCGGATGTGACCGATACAGCCCACAGAGTCGGTACGTTGCGCGGTACTGTGGTGGAATTAATGAGTTTCCACTCGTTTTTTTGGGGGGGGGGGATCGTTGTTTTTACCGCTTTAGGGACTATGGCTACAGTGCGTACCGCTTGCTTTGACGTCGTTTTACCCAGATATTTTCGTTTACGGGTTATGTAAAATTCTCATAATTTTATAACACAACGTGACCGTTTGCAGCTGTGTGTATATTGCCTGTGGCCAGAAATAACAGACAGTGTGTTATTAAAGCATACTTATTGATTAAACATCCTACGTCACCTATAAATGTGACTCTGACGTAAGCAGTTAAACAGTAACTGTTAGTAACATGTTAAAGTCACATGTATAGCTTTCTTCTCTCTCTCTCTCTTTCTGCTATTTTCTCATGTTAACCAATACTGAATGGTCTGAAATGTATCCATGTTTTCCTGGGGCCCCGGATGATGACGCCCCCCCCAAAAAAAAAACACGTAGGATCTTTAATGAATGTGTTTTGAATAGTAAATTCTGTTGCTATTTCGTGTAATATTCTCACAGTTACTTCTCTTATCCATATGAACCTGTTACTTCTTCATTTTGTAGACAAAAAGATTGCCGTAGGGAAGGGCAAGACTTGTTGATATTAATTGCATTTCCATCTTCCACTGACTAAATTAATTTTGTACCTTCTGTTTGAGATGTAACAAAACAAACAGTGAAATGATCCATTCCCTTAGTTTATTCTTCTAAAGCCTGCCAGGAATTTTACGTAACCACCAGGTTTAACATTCAGAAATTTCTACATGGTTCTCACATTACGTCTGTGTGTTTTGTACGGATCGCACAGCCAACAGAGACTTTTGCCTTCCACAGCATTTGCAGGTTGGTTTTGTATAACGGAAGTGGAGAGCGTTTACTGCGCGGTACGCACTGGGTCCAAAACAGACACGTGTAGGGTTAAATAACTTGGTAAATGAAGTTAAATCAAATTGTGAAGTGAGAGAGAAAACCAACAATATGCAACAGTTAGTTGTTTATTATCAACACTTTCTCAACATGTTTCGGGCATCATTATGCCCATCTTCAGGAGAACAAGACGTGTGTTACTGCACGTGGTGTGCTGTGCTGGTTCTGCTGGATGTGGTTGGTATCGGTTGTGGGGTGGTGCGTTGTAGGGTGCGAGCACTGTGAAGGTTACTGTTCGACTTCACAGTGCTCGCACCCTACAACGCAGCGCCCCACAACCGCTACCAACCACATCCAGCAGTACCACCGCAGCACACCACGTGCAGTAACACACGTCTTGTTCTCCTGAAGATGGGCATAATGATGCCCGAAACATGTTCAGAAAGTGTTGATAATAAACATTTAACTGTTGCATCTTGTTGGTTTTCTCTCTCACTTCACAATTTGCTCACGATGCACGGTCACAGAAACCTGAAGTTAAATCAGTTTTGCTTCAAACCGCAGAATATCTTTTAAAGAACTATAGTCTGCGAATGACAAAAAGTCTTTAATAACGTAGACACAAGAACTACACACCCTCGGATTTGAGGGGTAAAGAACTGCAGCCGATGACGTTTTCATTAGGACACCACTAGAGAGCTGTGTTGAAAACAAGTGAACCAACAGCTGCTGCCGGAGAAGGCGGATGTTACAGCTGGAATTCGTGCAGTATTTTAGTTCCCCCTGTTAATTCGAACGTTTACAGGGTCATTTATGGTTTTTTGTGATGAAGACGGAACTCCCTTTGAATGATGACGTGTGTCAGCATCAGGATCTTTAAATAGAGAACAAAGGAGACTGGCGTAGTGTAATGATACGACGCCTAAAAAACAAGAAGCTAATTTGCGTCTCTTTAAGACGGTTGAGCTTGTTTGTCATTCAGAATTGTGTTCTGGCACCAGTACCCAGGTTTTATTGCGGTATTCAAGCGGGCGGTAAATAGATGGGGCTGTGTGTTTTATAGCCAGAATGTGGGGGTCGAGGCCTTGGTGTTTTAATTCATTGCCACGTGTAGTATGTCTGGGGTCCACATATCATCTTGTCAATCGAAAACCTGGGGGTAATAATGACAGCCAGACTGTGAAAGAGATCATCAGGCTGAATTTTGCGAAATGTTACTTCAGAGGACCACATATTTTTTTTGTCAAAATATCTAAAAACTGCTCCAAAATTCTAGGCGCCAGTAGGATGACACGACACAAATTCCATACTGACAGTCATCAAATTTTAGGCGCCAACATACAAAGTTCATTCGTCCGGGCGACCTGGCATCCCTGAGTTACAACCTATATGCATTCGTGGTCTTTTGATGACGAGGTGAAAGTAAGGATGTTCCCGTGTTGTAAGCGCGGCTGATGTGTACGAAGGTGGAGGTAAGGAGCCCCGTATTCCAGCCCTTGGCAGTGGACGGTGGATGAATAATTTCTAATTGAAGCAGCACTAGCCACGGCGGAAATATAACCCCCCCCCCCTTATCTGGCCTGTAATCAATGATGCGCAGCCATCCCTCCGAAAGAAATAACAATAATAATAATAATAATAATAATTATTATTATTAACTGCAATTGGGTTTTCACCCGGTGGCAGTGGTTATTTTACATGTATACAAAATATGGAATTGGTTACTAATAAATTTAAGTCGGGAGGGCTACGTGAGAAGCATGTAGTGGCAACTTGGAATCTTGGGAACAATCTCAGCATTTGCTTATAGACACAAGGAAACCAAAAAAAACCTGTGTCGAGGTGGCCGGTCGCAGGACCTTCCGAATACTGACTTCTAGCCAGCAGTCCGGCATCTGAAGTAAAAACAGCAATACATACGAGGTACATAGTACAACAATACCCATACGATGACAGCAGTACACGCAAGAAGGCGGCAAAGATGATATCGTTGCCTACCTTTCGCTTTCTTGGTACTGTCCGTGACTCAAGAGCATGCAGTCGACCTGCTCGGCTTGGGTGGGTTCATTAGCACTTGTGACAGCAGTGGGGGAAAACGTGCAGATCCTGTCATAGACGTGAGTATTTCTATCATTGAATGACCTTCTTGCTATCGATCGCCATTTGTTAGGCGTTTCGTTTATAACAACCCTAAAGTCAGATGTATACACAGCTCTAACCATATAGAACACTACAGAAAAAATTTATCTCACACGTACAAGACACGACTGCGCTGCGGCCTGATTTATTTTGAACTGGAATACATAGGTTGCTGACTTACTTACTCCATGGAGCAGAGTCCTCCTTCAGAAGCTAACCGGTTCTCAGTTAGTCAAGAAATTCCCCGCATTTTATGAAACCCGAAGGTTCATTACAGCATTCACAAGTGCCCTCTGCCTGTCCATATCCTGAGCCAGCTTGACCCAGTCCATACCCTCACATCCCACTTTCTGAAGTTCCATCTTAATACCGTATATTCTCGAATCTAATCCGCACCCGAGTCTATTCCGCAATAGTTTTTACCGATTTCTTAAACGAAAAAAAAAAAAGTTAGTTCGCGGTTCTAATCCGCAACTTTCCTTCAACCGTCCCTTGCCTACAAGGCAGACTGATTCAGTTATGAGTGATGAATGCGAGTCTGATGAATAATAAATTATAAATATTATATAATATATATTATAAATAGTAAATAAAATAATGAATTGTTGTATTTTATTGTTCTTACAGCACGTACTGCAGCTTTATCATTTTTTCCAAAATACAGCTCACGACCGCGAATCTAATCCGCACGCGAATCTAATCCGGATCTGATTTTTTAGCCCTCTGAAACTGTAAAAAGGGTGCGGTTTAGATTCGAGAATATACGGTGTTATCCTCCCATCCACGGTTGGGTCTTCCAAATGGTCTATTCTTCAGGTTTCCTCACCAAAACCCTGTATGCACCTTTACTCTGCCCCATACGTGCTACGTGTCCCGTCTGTCTCACTCTTCTCGATTTTATCACCCGGACAACATTGGGTGAGCAGTACAGATCATGAAGCCCCTCATTACGTATCTTTCGCCATTCCCCTGTTACCTTTCCCCTCTTAGCCCAAATATTCTCCTCAGCACCCTATTCTCAAACACCCTCAGCCTGTGTTCCTCCCTCAATGTCAGCGATCAAGTTTCACACCCATACAAAACGACAGGCAAAATTATAGTTCTGTATTTTTTAATCTTTAAATTTGTGGTCACACACAATGGACGTAACAGCTGTTCACAGCGCACAACTGCCAAGGTCATCCGCACGATGGTCAGTTAATATCAGTACCTTTGCACGCAGGGATTAACATTCGAACCTACTGTTTGAGGCGTTGCCTTGCGATTCTGTCAGAAATGCGAACTAAGCCGATTTTCCTCTCATTTGTGGTAATCCAGCTTTTGCGGTCGCAGAACCAAGGCCCTTACAGTATTTACCGTGGTCACCACATTATTTTGATAGGCCCATTTTCAGTAATTTTGTTCGCTTCCTTTCCCCCAATTCTGTTCGCTTCCACCCTCCCCTCCTCACCCCCGTCCGACCCAAACGTTGCTCTTACCGGTTGTTCTAAATTAAAATCACCCACGAATTCTGTGTAGCCAACATTAGTGTGACGTGGATCTCACATTTCGTCGGAACCCGTCCAACGGTTGCTGAGTCGAAACATGCGGACGCCCGGACAGACGGACATACAAGGCGATGCCGAGTTGTGATCGCCTTGTGATCCGTTATGAAAGGAACGCGTCCAAAATTAGACGTAATTATACAGAACTTAGTCGGTCAGATTGCTGGCCGGTAAGATGCATACGGATTATGTTGTGGCGCGCTATGGACGCGAATTGTACACCCCTGACGTCTGGTTAATAAAGAGACGCCTTTGAGTAGTCGCCTCTTCCAGTCACACGTTGGAATCTGGTCTGCTGTTGCATGCTTCCTGGAGTCTCGCGCAAAAAGCATCTCCAACCTACCCCAGGAGATATTTGCAGACGCGCGTGAGGCGTCCCACCTGCTGCTGTACATTCTGTGGTGCCCTTAGAAGTCCCCGTAACAAAAATACTCCCAACATTTTTGTATCCAGAAAGGACACGTTGCCAAAATGCAACGAAAACTTTGAAGGCACGTAACATTTCTTGAAGGGACCAACAAAAGAACCTGGCTTTATGTATGTAATTTTATTACATACATAATCGCCGGCATGTTTCGGCCACTCATGTTGCCATCTTCAGAATGGCGATAACAAGAATACAGATACAATTTTGATGCCTCGAAATCCTGCACAGTTAAAATGTAGTTTTTTGGTTAAAATTCACGATTTAAATAGTAGCGACGAGTGTAAAATATAAGAAGTTAAAATTACTGTCTGTGGGGATAGTTCTGTGGAGTAATGTCTGTGGAAGATACATGTGGTGAGTTATCATGCAGATTGGTAACGATGATACAGTCTGCACAGTGTGCTACTATATCATCGCTCACCAGTCTGGATCATAATTCACCACATGTACGTAGGTTTTTCGGAAAGTAAGTACCGTCTGCGCATATCTCTCGCGCATCCTCGAGACTGCCACGTAGCGCATGTGCAGTGACGCCCTCTGTCAATTGAGAAGCCACAGACGCCATTTTCGTGAAATTCGTGTTATGTTTATGTTTGTTCCTGTGCATTAAACATGTTTAAGACAATTGAAGGGGCCGCCGACTGTGAAATACGATCCGTAATTCGTTTTTTAAACGCTAGGAATGTGCTACCAAGTGAGATTCATCACCAGATCTGTCAAGTATGTGATGACAATGCGATGAGTGATGGCATGGTTAGGAAATGGGTTCGGATGTTCAATGAAGGACGAGAGAACATGCACGATGAGGCGCGAAGTGGGCTTCCATCTTTGGTGAATGATGATTTGGTGCGTAAGGTCAACGAAAGAGTGCGTGACGACAGACGTTTCACAATTTCTGATCTGTACCTGCACTTTCCTCAGATTTCAAGGACTCTACTCTATGACACTGCCAGTAGTGGCTAACATCGCAGGCGGCCGCATTCTATGAGGAGGGTATACAAAAACTTGTGCCCCGCTAAGATAAGTGCCTCAATAATGGGAGCGAATATGTGGAAAAATAGTTTGAAGAATGTAGAATCTGATAAAAATAAAATTTTATACGAAACCTTAACTCGATTTTCTTTTACAGCGAAACGGTACTTACTTTCTGAATAAGCCTCGTACTTCCTGTGCACATCAGTACACAGAACTACACTTCACACAAGAAATTTTAACGTCTATGTTTTACACTCATCGCTGTTTTACTATTCAGACCGTGATTGTCAAAAATGTGATTTTTAACTGTGGACTGATTTAGATATATTGTAACTGTATTTGTATTATTTTAAAATGTTTTTTTGCGCTGTGCATTGTAACATAATTATGCAACATAAAGCAACATAAGCATGTTAAAACAGACCATACCATAACTGTATGTACAGCCGCCTTCCTGAAGATGAACCCTCGGGTTCGAAACATGTAGAAAACATCAAAATTAAAAATTAAAATAATAATTTGGAAAATGTGCATTTCGTTGGTTTGTGTCGTGTAATTGTATTTTTATTCTTGTTATCACCACTCTGAAGATGGCCACATAATTGGCCGAAACGTCGGTGATTACTGTGTTGTGAAATTGCATTCATAAGTCGAAGGGCTTCTGTTGGTCCTTTTAAGAAATTTTGTGCATCTAATTGTTGCACGGAACGTTATCATGTTGGAAGTGATTGAGAGGCGCGTATTTGAGTTATCAGCTGTGTTTTTGCGGTGCGTAGAATACCCCGGAAGGGGCCGAGTCGCTTTCTTCCACAGTCTTTCAGGGTAATTACTCACTGGCTTGCAGCGATGTTAAGCGAACTGTAGGTGAGTACGGTCAGGAAGAGGGTCTTTCTTGAATTGGAAACACAAGAGGCGTGAGCCGTCGTTAAACGAGAAGAAAATGATGGAACGAGAACGAAAGAAGGGAAGATATAAGTGATGAAGACGGTGGCGAAGGAAGGAAAGAAGATTAACTGCTTGTACAAGACGAAAATAAGTAAATAGATAATACGCTGGGAACAGACAAGTATATAATTGGACACTGAAATAAATAAATAAATAATTTCAGGGAGATTAAAATTTGTCATAGGTGAAGACTGTTGTGGGTCAGTGGTGGACAAGTCGGCTTGACGCAGAGACATGTCCGAGTAATTCCGGTGCGTGTTGTTAAGTCAGCAGAGATTTCGATTCGGGGAATACTGGCTGCCCAACGACACTGGATAATGTAGAACATTTCGGAGTGACGGAGGGGAACATTCTGACAGCCATAAATTTCGCATTTAATGTCATGGATTCATTCTTAGAAGTCCCATGGATCGACCCCCACTATGCTTTTTTTTTAACGCTTCCCCCAGCAGTCGTACTTTCCCGTGTTCTGCTCCATCTCCGAATGTTCGTAGTGTGCCCCCACGTGGTAACGTCTGCCAACGCCACTGTCCGGCCTGTTACCGACGGGACCCGGGTTCGATTCCAGGTCAGTTTATGTGCTGTAGAAGTGGCACTAGGGCCTGCGTTTTTCCGACTATTTAGGTTTTCTCGTGTGTCATTCCGCCAGCCCTCCGTATACCGTCGACGCTGTGTGATCTTAGCAGTTGACCGTGTCGTTTTGTACAACACTTCTGTCTCTCGCTTCTGAAGCGCTTTGAGCTTGTTGACAGAGGCCTGGAGCGGAATACAGCCTTGGCCAAGGAATGAAGGGGGTAACTTGAGCGCTGTCACCAAGTTCCCTGGGACTACTTCCTTCAGCTCGGTGCAGACGGTGATATGGTGCTGCCTTGTTTATGTAAACCACACCCTTTTAACTAGATATGATATTTGCAATATCAGTTTGAATGTGCTTGTGTGCTCAGAAGGCGCGGTGAATCATACATTGCGACTGTGGAATGTCGGGCGTTACGAACGGTTTTTCATTCCATCTCTTATGTACTTCGACCTACACCAAGGTCGAAGGAGATTTCAGGGTCACTTAAGGCCAAGATAAGGCAAATTTAAGAGCCGTTTAAAACCGAGATAGGTTTATTCCATTGACCTTGTGGTCTACCAGAGATTGGTGTTTCCGCAATAGGGAAATTGTGTGTGTGTGTCATTCACTTGGTGGGACCAACACCTCTCGGCCTGTCGCAGCCAAGTTATTTGTCTGTATCCTTTTGCACTAGTTCGGCGTACAGCTTCTGAGAGTCAGCAGTTATATTGGCGTTTCTTGAAAGCTCTGAGCAGTTTATTATTGCATTCCTCCACAATGTCACGTAACGCCATATCATCAGCCTTGTTACAGCCTCCCTCACTACGCAGCTGCTTGCTGACCCGCGCGACAAGCACTTGGCTCCTTGTCGGTCCGCCATGCAGGAGTACAAATAGGGTGCCAGATTTTTCTCGGTGAGGTTATTTGCAAGGTGAAGAAGTTTTGACCAAGATTTGAAAGTAGATGCACTTCAGGTTTTACTGAAGTGGTGTCCAAAAATTTCGAAATTAATGCTTTTCTAGTTGTGTTGTGTAGGAAAGTTGGCAAGAAATTGCAGAATACGCACATAGTTCATTGAAACGTTGATCAGTAATGGGGTTTATTGTTCCAGGCCTTAAGAAATATGAGCAGTTTCGAAACCTACGCGTTCCTGATTGAAATTGCAGAAAGTTTAACAAAAAATTTCGAGGTGGATACTCATTTAATGATGCTACAGAGATCTTCGATTCGGACCTGAATATTTTACTTAGATACTTCTAAACACATGGCTGTAACAGGCATTGTTACCATACATATTGGTAGGCGTATGGAAGGAAATTTCATATCTGCGGGTGTTCTTTACCAGGCCCGCAGTAAGAAACGGGAGCAAGCCGGCAGGAAACTGACGTTTCATGACCCGGTATTGGATCAGTTCAAGAAATCCAAGATAGCGTTGCAGGAAATTGGAAACCCTCCAATGTTATGCTGTCAGTAGGACTGCTTCAGCGCAAGAACTTCAACAGTTCTTACACTCCATGTTCAGTACACGCGCCCTCCTTTGCACAGATATGCCTTACGCAACTGTCTGGTAAACAGATGAAGCGGCGGTAATTAATAGCACAATTCGTGCCACCAAGGACAAACAAAGCCTCTGCTGATAACTGAGGAACGCGGAGCATTTCGACCTCTTTATGTATACATATCTGCATAACAGCGATCCGTCATGTCCAAAAACAAGTCATTTGCTTTCGTCTTCCGTTATTTTTCTGTATGGCTGATAAATGGTCACCGGTTGGCGCTATGGCCTGTTCTATGGCATGGAGGGAATCGAATTCAGTTTTCTCGGTGACCAGAGACAGATGTTCTGCTGGTGTCTGGCGCTGTTATTCGGCGAGACGTGACACACACACACTTGGGTCTGCACGATCACACTTCGTAACTTTGTTGCCCCGACGCGCGCAGTCCGGTAGGTGTTCCTCTTTCGGGAAACGGGTGTGGTTCACCGATTTACATATAATTTTAATTTTTCTTTTTTACTTGTCGTTTCATTTACTCAATTTATTGTTGATAAAATGAAAAAAAAAAAGGAGTGCTGTATCAAGTTAAACAACTAAATCATATTTTACCAAAATAACAGTCACTTCTCTGTACTCCCACCAACACCACACTCATACGTGACTGACTTCCTTACTGGACTGCGAGCTTCCGTTATCAGCTGCTAACCGTTTCGGCGTTTAAATCTCTCCCCT
>Ga0123354_10014375_pt1 | contig 12329 bp, 9 predicted proteins | sample TergutLab28metaG_2_FD_97872 | JGI IMG/M metagenome (GOLD analysis project Ga0123354, IMG submission 97872) | Labiotermes labralis P4 segment gut microbial communities from Petit-Saut dam, French Guiana - Lab288 P4 | ecosystem: Host-associated > Arthropoda: Insects > Digestive system > Gut ... | reverse complement strand
TGAAAGGAACGCGATTTCAGACAAGAGAGGACATTATGGCAGCAACGACAGCCGAGCTAAACTCCATTCCGAAAGAGGCTTTTTCGGCATGCTTCCAACAATGGCGGCACCGCTGGGAGAAGTATGTGGAGTCCCAAGGGAACTACTTTGAGGGTGATTAGGTGCCCAACGCTCCAAGTAAGCCAGTTTCTCTTTCCCGGCAAAAGGTCGGATACTTTTCTAACAGACCTCGTACTGATCCAGGGCTGTAACTGGCCTTTTTACGGGTCATAACATCCTAAGGAGACATCTCTACCTACTAGGGCTGCTTGACAGTCCCTTGTGCAGGAAGTGCGTCGTGAGAGAGGAAACCTCGGCTAACATTCTATGTGAGTGCGAGGCTTTGGCCTCACTCAGACATGCGTATCTGGGCTCCTTTTTCTTGGAGCAGGATGACCTGGAACTTTAGTAAAGTTACGGGGCTCCCATGATTTGATATGGGGCACAAAGGGCCCGTTAAATCAAGGCCTAAGTGCATCGGGGCCGAGAGGCCCGAAGCCAAATGCAAATCAATCAATCAATAAACATACTGATCGCGTTACTTGGAGCATCCTTAAATAAGCTAAAGGAAAAGCAGAGCAGTGCAGCTGCACAGCACTGTCTGTAGGAAGAGAAGCTTTGATCCTTATTTGGGAGCCTTGCTGTAAATGAGTTTGTGGTTTGGTCACCTTAAATTAAGCAACGTTTACGAAAGACATCTCCCGTATGGTGATTAGGTACCCACTATTTCAACTTTTTAGAGAACAAAAAATGTGAATGTATTGCTCTGTCCAGTGCTCCCGGACAGAGCATTGGTTTGCTCGAAGTTTCCAAGGCCTCTGTATTTCATATTTTGAACAAGATAAGTAAGTATTAAGTGAATATTGGTGTGGACTATTTGTGGAATGTTAACGACGTGCGAAAACGGAATACTCGGATAAAATCCTGTCTCAGTGTCACCCTGTCGGCCACACAACTGACATGAACTCATCCGGTAATGAAATCGGGCCTCCCGCAGCGAGAGGCAGGTGACTAGCAGCCTGAGACATAACAATTAAAATGATTATTTTTAAAGTTTCAACTCGTATCGCGTGATAAACACACTGCCTCTCGGTTATAAAAGCCACCCGGAGCTGTGTAGCAAAAATGGGTGTTTTTTCTGAGATACGAACCGCAGAATTACACTTTGTGGACAGAATGTAAAATTCTTGAATGTTCAACGTGTGTGAATGGAAGAACTACTAGGCTTCAAAGCATGGGCGTGCAACCTTTTTATACCAAAGCGCCACATCCACTATTGTTGGCTGATTTGCGGGCCGCACGTGAAAAAAATAACAATAAGTAACGTACATAATCGCCCAAACTATTATAATTTTTATAGTATATACAGAGTTTACAAACGTGACCACGTGTCTTACAACGGCTCGCGTGTTGGATTGAAGCTTCAAAACCACCACCCAGATCCCAGACCGTTGTCAGATCCTCATATGTCACAATTACTAACAACTCTCACTAAATAAGTAACGTGTTCATATTTAATTCGACACTACAAGGTGCACCACAGAAGACTGCGGACTGTATCTATAGGACTGCCTGCGAATGTGGCAGGAGCTACACGGGGGGAACTGGCAGACCGTGGGCCGCGAGACTGAGGGAGCACCGGCGAAACTTGGAAGTTGGTCACTGGGAAAGATCGAGACTAGCACAGCCTAGACTCCCCTTTTACTTTGGGAAGAAGCGAATAATTTAGAGACTGAAAAGAATCCAGTGTACAGGAAGTATAGGGAAGCGACCTACATAGCTTGTCTACAAAATCCAATTAGCCGAGTCAGCGTCGAAAATTCTCCCATCTGGCACACTGTGATCAGGAATGAACTGTCTTAGTAACATGTTTTGATCCCTTGAAGATTTGCATCTTCTCCACAGTTGTTGTCAGTGGTGTTTGGTTCTTCAATGCGTGTGTTATGGTTCTGCATGTTGTTTGTGTTTATAGCTCGGACTACAGTTCCGATGGCTATCTTTGAGTTTCGCGGTTGTTGTTTCATTTGTCCCTTATAACCCGCGAACCAATTCTGTTCTCAGGAAATTATCTACACTTGTGAGTGTTCCAGTGGTACCCAGCGACTGAGAATAGCTTGATTTAAGGCAATGTTTCTCAATCTTTGTGAGACCGCGGCCCGGTAAATTCTTTTTTCATACGACGAGGGCCCGGTCCCATTTCTTTTAAGTTCATACATTAAACTAATATAAGTATTAATAATTAATTATAGCATAATCATAAAGAGTATTAGTATACTTATGTGTACGGTGTGGCATGTTGACAAATATAAAATTACATTTAAATTAGTTATCAATCACTGGACTAATGAAATCTTGGAGTATATTGTAGTTTCTTCAGGCCAACATCTGGGCCTGAGCTTTTCGACACATTCACGAATATTATTCTCCTCAGAATATTTCCACTATAAAATATTTATTCATGAAAATTGCTTAGAAAACTAAAATGACAAATTCCAGGAGAACTTCTCGCGGCCCGGTATAATTGGTGCCAGGGCCCGGTACCGGGCCGCGGCCCAGCGGTTGAGAAACACTGATCTAAGGGGTCCAACAGGGTAGGCGCTTCTTGTCTGCAGACGAAGCACAGCCTGCTTCCGAAACCTAGTGTTTTTGAATTTATATATTCTGTTACACGGTGGACAAAAGAGTCCAAGAGAAGACGACTATATCTGTATGTTTACATATGTACGTACTGTCGTCATACAGTATCTTAAAGTGCTTCTGTTATTTGTAATCATGCCTGAAAGAACAAAGCTTGTGTTCTTTCTGATAATTTTTCATGGCACATTAAAAACTTGGGGACCGCGGTAGCACAGTGGTTAAGGTACTGTACTACAAATCGAAGGGTCACTGGTTCGATTCCAGGTGGTGTCATTGGAATTTTTCATTGACATAAAATCCTTCCGATCACACTATGGCCCTGGGATCGACTCAGCCTCTAACAGAAAGGCGGCCGGTGCGTAAGGCTGACAACCTCACCACCCTCCTGTGCCGTTGTCATGAAATTTGGGAACCTTAACTTCCTGGAACCCTCTGGGCCACTCCAGGCCTGTAACGGGACTGCTTTACCTTTACCTTTATATTAAAAACGTGTATTTCATGTGAAGTGGCAGTGTCATGGTCTAACACGACCAGCTGGTCGTGTTAGACCATGCTGGTTTCAGGGTGGGGGAAATTATTCAGCACGGATCGTGTACGATGGAAATTTTGAAACCTAGACAGATATGTAGTGACGTTGCTGAATGGTGACCCTGAGGTTAGGAAAATACGACGCCGACTTCCTGAGGCCAAGTAGCGGTGGAAAATCAGAAGGGTCCTCTGTCGTGCTGAGTCATAGTAACAAGGATCTTAAGGCGTGTTCTGCTGTACAAGGTATGTTCACTTGCAGTGCCTGTGTAAAGCACGCACGTGCCTTAAAAATAACGTCGTCAAAAGTTATGCAAATAAAATATTCCGCGTCGACGGAGCCGTATGAAAAAATTGTACATAATAATTGGAAGGTTTAGAACAGGTTCAGTGCTGGACAAGGTCAAATAAGAAAATTTGTATTTTCGTTCGCGGTAAGGTACGAATAGTGGGAACGTAAGGAGCCAAAATAACAGCTATTGCTTTTGGGGAAAATCCACTCGCAGTTCATGATGCCAATTTACGCATTGCTCGGGACACGATAATACATCTTACCTGTACAATATAAATTTTTTTTTAGTGCAGGATGTAAATCGTAGAGCTTTGTCAAAATGTATGTTCTGAAGTTTCAGAGTACTGGATCATAGGAAGAAAGTCAAAGCTGTCACTAGAAAATAAATTACTAATATACAAAACTATCCTAAAGCCCATCTGGAAGTACGGCATTCCTCTTTGGGGTACGACAAGTAGTTCTAACATCGAAATACTGCAAAGATTTCAAAATAAAGTCCTCAGATCAATCGTCAACGCTCCATGGTATGTACCGAACACTATATTACACACCGATCTACAGATACCCACAGTTAAAGCAGAAATAACTAACTTCAGCACCAAATACCGACAGAAGCTAATCACACATCCCAACGAACTCATACCCGCACTACTAGACGAAGAAGAACCAAGAAGATTATAACGTTTCAAACCAACTGAACTAACCACAAGGTTCTCATAAGCACCGTACACAGGTACGAGAATATCTGATGTGAGGATATTCAATGGAATATTACTCCACAGGTCATGTGATATCAGCGTAGGATATCAGGTTAAGAGTACTTATAGTCTATAATAGACTGGTGGTATAATAAAGGAGACAAAAAAAGTTGCAGATTCCAAAGAATGTATTCTTGAAAAACGAAACAAACCAGAAGCATGACGCAGCGTGAAAGCAGGTCAGCATAGCTGAAAGGTTTTGTCAGTAACCTCCGGTGACTCACAGTTTTCCTCTTACTGGCGCGTGAAGTAGACGATACTACACGAAAGGACAAGACATATACTACATTTGTTCGTATGTTTCTGTATCCGCCCTCATTCAGAAGCGTTGACGTTAGCCATGACGTGTGACCGGAGGAAGTGTTAATCCATTGCTATAAAGAGGCAGACGACAGACGGGCGGATACACAATCTTACCCAAGTTCCGGCCTTCAGTGTATGCAATGAAGTTCTCTGTGATTTTCTTCGTTGGTAAGTAGGATACTGAACGTGTGTTTATTCCAGTCACTAATGGCAATACAGCTCGATGCAGAACGGTGCATGGCTGTCAAATTGCAGTAGAAAGAACTATCACGTGGTAGAGTTAATCCAATTAGTGTCAGTACGCTTTCGGCAGTAATGCTGCTATTTTTTCTGTCATGGCTTTCACACAGAGCTATAGTTTATTTAATGTGGTCATATCAGCTAGGGTTCTGTAGAGTGGGCACCAGACTTTTGCATGAGTGACTGGTAAGATTTCGTTTTGAGAATAATTTTTAATAGTATCCTCTGTAAATTTATTGACTATAATTTTTAGGATGTTATGAGTTTTTGCTACACGGCTGCAAACTATCATCTTCTGAGTGTGGGTTTTTACATGGGTTGCGATGCGTGTTATTCTTTTGCTAGCCTTCGGTTAGCTGCGGAAGAACGTGATGTGATCATATTTCCACTTAATAAACTGTTTGAAATTAAGATATCACATTATTGATGGCTCTGAAAGCGAGTAAAATAATCTATTTTCCGTTCAGTGAACTGTTGTAAATGATGGCATACTCCAGGAGGGAGTGGCGGCTTGGTGCTGGCGTCAAGAGCGGCACAGTCCAGGGGTGACAAAATGAGGACTTAAACAATTTTGCTTTATTTTTGGGCCCTGTGAATTTTTAGGTAATGTGATTGAGAAAAAATGAGAAAATCGAGTCAAATGGGTGCACCCTGTTTGAGTAGGCATATCTTGCGTTCTGTAGGGTTCAGTCATATTAAATGCTTGTATAGGACGAAAATAAATTCGTGCACGAACCCTACATATTGTGACACTATGTTAAAAGAGTGAGTCGAAAGTGTTATGTACCACACGTCCTCAGACTTTCAGTTTTCAAGACAGAAATTGTCATAAAATGGCGTAACACACTTTTTACCGGTGTTACCACGATTATAAAGCCCGTGTTTAAGCGTACTGCGGGCGCGGTTAAGGGGCTATCCGGCTGGACACCTGCCCGGGTCGCCAGCCTGTAAGGGACGCTAAGACGTCATTAAATGAGCATTATTTTACAAACCATGAGATAATTTGTGAGTGGGAAGGAGAATTTATTTCTTTCTTTGGGGTTGGATGGGAGACTTGTGGGTGAATTCCATTTAATCCTGTGTAGCAGCACACGATCAAAAATGTAACAGCAGGGAAAGCAACGCACATAACACTTCACACATTCCTGTTAATCAGTCAAATAAATCGCCTGTTTCGGAAAATATAAAGACAAACCAGCTGGTGGTGAGTACTTAGGAAATAAATCCAGGTTACCCCAGTTTTATCAGTCGGTAACTGGTGGTAAGGGTAATGTAGTGGGGCAGTGCAATTTTCCGAAAATACAAATCTAAGGAACAATAGCACTGACTACGTCAGCCCATCTCCAATTCCTACAAAGAAAGACGACGAAATTCTTGCACTTCTGCAAGATAAGGATCATAGTCGATTCGAATTTCAGATTATTTTGGCGATTTCATGAAAACAAAGCACTAATCGACTCCAGTACTGTGACGTTCATTTGCTTGGGGAAAAGTACAGGGTCATTGACCAGATAACATTTTAAAAAATTTAACACAGTGAGAAGGTGCAGCACACTTGGATGTACTTTTTTCACCAATAAGTGATCTTTTCTGCTTTGCTTTTATGTTCAATCAAAACCACCCAACAATGGCAGCAAATTCGACAGTGAGAAGGGTTGTACAACCAGAAATAAATTAAACCTCGAATTAATAATCACTAAAATAGCCTGGCATATCGCTCTGAATTTCTGTCATGGAAGGACTTGGAAAGTGGGTTGAACGAATGTGGAATAATCAATGAATCTCAACAACAGACCGATGAAGCAGCCAAAAACATTAAAAAATGCATCAATGAAAATTTCAGTTTTTTGCTCAACAGACTTTGCCTCGTGGTAATGGAGAACAGTGGTCGTTAATCGCGGGTGGACATATTTTCTAGCAGTGTTAAAGTATGTGGCAAAATTTGATTCTTTTACGAGAAAACATATGGTCTCGGAATCTGTCAAACATAGATTTTTGTCACACTTTGCTCTAGACAATCACAATGAATTGATCTATCTCTTAGGAGCTGCAGTGCATCAGGCCAGTATTTCATGAGTTCAGAAAGCCAATAACTACTGTATCGTACGTGATATGAGTCCAAATAATGTGCACACAGAACACAGTTTGCAGATTTTCAGATTTGTTGAGATAAAACGTGCATGTGTAAAAATCCAGATACTCGTTACTGACTTCATTCACACTGATGTGAATACTTTCAAGGTGATAAAAATGGAAATAATAATCGAAAGGATAAAAATCTTGAGAAGTGATGGTGACAGTCATATAACAATCGGGTAAAAAGAATTAGTTTTAATTCCGGCGTTGTAAGCTAATTTTAAATTAGAAATTTTTCCCCCGTGCAACGCCTTTGTACATTTGTGGATGCATTTCTAATTCACACAGGTTTTGGAGAGCTGGTATTTTTCTGATCGAAGTTCTCTCTTCTGTCTGTCGGGTTCATACCTGTCTTTAGGATACAGACATGATTTTCCACCAAGCCTCGAAGCAACTTGAAATTTTGATTGGCCTGTTCGAAAACTGGAAAGTTAGCGCTGCTGCCAGGCATTCTAGATTCTGAAGAGTTGTGCCACGATAGGGCGTGTGACAGCAAGCAGGCGAACTGAAAAAAAATCCCTTCCTGCTAAAAATGCATCTTCTACTGGTTTGAGTACTCGGGAAGTCACGTGACTTCCTTTAATGGAAATTCTATACAAATTTCTGTTGAAATTTCTGAAAACTTTTACACTTGTGAGGGCGAGAATTGTAATGGCGGATCTCATGTAAATCAGTTTGGCTTTTAACATGCCGAGCAGCTTATGGGGCTCAAAGCGGACCGCGGTGGCACAGTGGTTAAGGTGCTGTGCTACAAATCGGAAGGCCGCTGGTTCGATCCCAGCTGGAATTTTTCATTGACATAAAATCCTTCCGATCGCACTATGGCCATGGGGTCGACTCAGCCTCTAACAGAAATGAGTACAAGGAGCATTTCCTGGGGGTAAAGGTGGCCGGTGCGTAAGGCTGACAACCTTACCACCATCCTGTGCCGTTGTCATGGAATCTGGGAACCTTAACTTCCTGGAACCCTCTAGGCCACTCCAGGCCTGTAACGGGACTGCTTTACCTTTATGGGGCTCAAAACAGAAAGCGCACTGGTCTGGCACATCAGAAGTAACATCTGAACGGACTGGAACTATAGAAGAACTACAGGGACCCCATTGCTTCCTTTAAAAGAACGAAACAAGTTGAAAAAATCTTTCCCTTCTCCAAACGGACGGCTCAAATATATTTTATCAGTGGCCCTGGAGGTATATGGTACCTTGGCTGGAGCTCATCAGATATCCTTGCTAGTTACACTTCCAGGAGCATCACGTGAATTTTCTTTTAGCAAAATGAAGAAGCTCAAATTGTATATTCTGTATAAAATATCACAAGACTTTCCTCTTCATTCAGCTGAGAATAAAGTAGCGCCTTCCATCTACTTCAGCGATGCTGTGAAAAATGTAGCAATAAAATTCATTTTTTTGTTCTTGCATGGTGTTACATCCTGCTTGTTAATTGATTTGTTACCAAGTGCAGGAGATTTTAAGAAATGATCGTAAATTTTAAAATGTTTAAAATGTCATTACTCGCGCCAGACCCCGTAAAGAAACGTACCAACGCCATTGAAAATTGGTGATCACATTTTGCATCTATTCTGTAAGCCGTGGAAAATATGTACTTAGCATATTTCCATTCAGGAAGCTGCTGAAAATAAGATGTTCAAATTTTATTGCTCTTCAGTTAGCTGAGGTACGATACTCAGCGAGCATGTTCATACTCATTTCTACATTAAGTTAAAGTAGTCATTTTTTCCTCGTGTTTGCTTCAAAATTTTGCCGTTTATGCGTTACTACAGCCTCAAGGTAGCACAGCATGTTCAAGCTGAAACATATAACTTCGAAATGAGAAGCTTCATGATTTATAATCCCAACCAGATAATATTTGCACGATCAAATGGAGCAGAATGAGAAGTACGGGGCTTTCGTCACGTTTGTGCGAGAGTAACTTTCATACACGGTTCTTGTGGGCAACCTGAGCTAAATAGGCTACATGTAAGACTGCGACTTGGAGGGGAGGAGAGTATTCAATTTATTCAAATTGATCAGGGAAAATTACTGATCTGGCTCAGGATGGGACAGTTGTTGGTCTCTTGTGAGCATGGTAATGAACATTTGGGTTCCATAAAATGCCGGGAGTTGCTGGGCCACCTAAGGAACAATTAGCCTAATAAGGAGGGGAGGAGAGTGTTATATGGAGTAGGTAAACGGTAAATTTTGTATGTGGAAAGAAACTGGTTGCTTAATAAGTGTTTAGTTTCGCTGCAGCCTGAAGGTGTCGTAGTGCATTCAAGCCGTAACGTGTATCTGTATGATTACGGACACTGAAAGTTCAATACTCAGTTGCGTCTGTCACAGTAACTTCAAGATGAAGTAGTATATTCGAAGCGAGACATGTAACTGCATGTAAGGAAACAGATTCTAAATAGTGTATCCATCACGACAGCCAGGAAATGGTACAGTGTTTTCAACCCGAAATATGTAGCTCGAAGTACGAGAACAAGATTGGTTTGGAAGTGTGTCATCCCCGTTGTGTGTGTGTGTGTGTGAAAACTGGAAAGGGTATGTAGTCAAACACAACTATGTCAATTAAGGTGTTTTAATGACTATACTAGACAACTAAGTTGTCTAGTATAGTCATTAAAACATCTTAATTTACATAGTTGTGTTTGACTACAAATCTTTTCCGGTACAAGATTGGTTGTTTAAATTGTGAAAGAATAACAATTTGTATCTTATTTGTTTTACATGTAAGGAATTATTTTACATATTTTGAGTTACATGACCACATCCTCACTTACCTTATGGAACAGAGTCCTTCTTGACAAGCTAACCGCTCCTCAGATAGTCAAGAAATTCTTCGCATTTTATGGAACCTGAAGGTTCATTACCGCATTCACAATTGCCTGACACCTGTCCCTATCCTAAGCCAGATCGATCCAGTCCATACCCACATATCCCACTTCCTGAAGATCCATCCTCATATTATCCTACCACCTACGCTTGGGTCTTCCAAGTAGTCCCTTTCCCTCAGGTTTCCCCACCAAAGTTATATGGCCACACAGATTTTAGACTTTTAAAACATGTGTAAGAAGATGTTGCTTGCATTATGTCATTGATATTACGAAGCATACAGATTAGCACGTCTAAGAATAGATGAGATCACAGTCCTGATGTTAAAGCATAACTGGGTGTTGAGGAAACGTGAAAGTTTATACATTTTATTTTATTTTTCGCTCTTGTAACTTAATTCTAATTGCAGGTTCAGTGTGCATCCTGCTTCTGGTGCAATGTGCTACGTCCCAGCTGTGTCCACAGTGCATGTGTAGGAACTCATACAGTCCGGTGTGTGCGATGAATAAAGTCAACGGAAAGTTGAGAGGTTTTTCAAGTCAGTGCGTGTTTAACTGCACCAATAAATGCAGAGATAACAGTGAGTAGTTTCTGTTGGTCATTCTGTTGAATAATTGCTTTCATTAAAAACTTCTTGGCTTTATTGTGGGCCCCAGTACAAGGAACACAATTTACAGCTCAGGTTTTGCTGAATAGATTTTTACTCTTGTAGTTCACAAATGAAATACAGCACACTTGACTTACGCACCGACATTTGAGTAGATTGCTGCCCAAGTCAGTTGGAAATTGTGTGAGGCAGTAAAAACTTGTTGGATACTTTGAATACTGAGGCTTGATGTGATCAACTTTTTATTTTAATAAACAGAAGCGGGTAAACATGGGACTAGAGTTTTAAGTATGGTCGTGAGCTTCAGTGGCAAGTATGTTTTTTTTTAATCTGTTTTGCGAGGCACATAGGTCGTGCGTAGGCCTAAATTTTGTTACGACTGGAATGTGAGATATTTGAGCAGTGCACCATACATATACAAGTGTTCTTTAAAATTATACACACTAATTACGTACTCTTGCGATGTAATGCTACTTTTGAGACATGCTAAGCATTATATTTTCGGAGTTCGTTGATAATCCCACACTTCGTATGGAGGTACGTCTGTGATATATCTTGACACCAAACTTTGAGCTGACTGCGATTTTTTTTTGCAGGATTTGTATATTTGGGTCCTGGACGATGTGGCCAGTACGCATCCAACACAACAACAACAACAACAACAACAACAACAACAACAGCAGCAACAATCACAACAAAAAACACAGTTGTCACAACCCCCATACCGTACACTGCAGTGTATAATGCTTAAGTATAATAGGAAAATACAATTAAAGGACGAAGTATTTTCTAGTCTAAAAACTTGTTCGTGAATAAATGAGTGAATGGGATTTTTGTATGATACTTCTGTGTTTGTTGTCACAATGTCTGAAATGTTGTTTTTATATTAAAATGTGTACATACATACATTTCATATTACAAGGACAATTTTTATCATAATCGTATATTGTAAGAGAAAACCTTTGTGTATATATAACTATGAATAAATAGACTTTCGGTTTTTAAGAAGCTTTCGTTAAGCTTTTAGAAAGACGGCAATTACACTCGTCACCCCCTGAAGGTCTGTCCACATAGAATAGCGCGGCTTTCACGGTTTGGATTTTGGTGATATTTATTGTTTTAAATTTTTATTTAAACTTGTATAGCCTTCAGATTTTGGAAACAATCGGAAAAAAATAAAACACGTTACACGAACAGTGTGTACACGTGTGTGATTAGTTTTCATTTGAAGGCAGGCTGCATAAGCTATTTGTGAGGTTGGAACTGAAGTCGAATAAAAAAATTGAATATTTAAAAATTATAACAGAATGTGTTCTGTGTCAGGTACGGGCTGAGGCCGATGACACTGTTAATGATATAAACATAACATTTGAGCATGATCGACTCTGTTTCGCTTGCTAAGATAGGAAGGAAAATTATAGAGACAATACAAGTTCGAAGGTGCCAGAAGCGTTACGCTCTGCAGACCGTTCCTAAAATTTCTACTTCTTGATGTCCATGCGGAATTTTGAAATGGAGGAAGGTGATTAATTCCCAGCAAAAACAAGTTTTTCATGTGTATTTATCAGTGACATGTTAAACATGACATTTGTAAGAGTGGCTACTGGAAGATCATTTAGGTTCTAGTGATCACTTTTAATTGTCAGCTTTGTATCATCTGTACATGCAGTGCTACACAATACTAGAAGTGCATTCTTTACCTCTCACCGCTGGCTACAATGTTCTGCGCTTTTTCCAACTTCTCTTCCAGAAGCTCTACTTTTCGATCTGTTTCTCTGTTATATTCTTCCAGTTTGTCACACTACACTGCATCATTAACAATATAAAATAGAAAGTACTTACTTACTCCATGGTGCAGAGTCCTTCTTGAGAAGCTAACTGGTTTGCAGCTAGTAAAGAAATTCCCCGCATTTCACGGAACCCGAAGGTTCATTACCGCACTCACAAGCGTCCGCCAC
>Ga0123354_10014374_pt1 | contig 12329 bp, 6 predicted proteins | sample TergutLab28metaG_2_FD_97872 | JGI IMG/M metagenome (GOLD analysis project Ga0123354, IMG submission 97872) | Labiotermes labralis P4 segment gut microbial communities from Petit-Saut dam, French Guiana - Lab288 P4 | ecosystem: Host-associated > Arthropoda: Insects > Digestive system > Gut ... | reverse complement strand
TGAGATGGTGGACGCGTTTTCCGCCATCGTCCACACGGACAAGGCGTACGCCTATGGGGTCGAGATGGTGGGACGCTTGCGCAAACTGATTCCGCGCCAACAGTTCGAGGTGCCCATCCAGGCGGCGATCGGCTCGCGAGTCATCTCGCGTGAAACCATCCGGGCAGTCCGCAAAGACGTCCTGGCCAAGTGCTACGGCGGCGACATCACCCGCAAGCGCAAACTTCTGGAAAAGCAGAAGGAAGGCAAGAAACGTATGAAGATGGTCGGCCGCGTCGAGGTGCCCCAGGAGGCTTTCGTCGCAGCGTTGTCCACATCCGAGAGCAAATAGGACATGGTACGGCCGACTCTCATGTCCGCTGTCCGCCCCATGCTGCCCCGACCCACGAGGTCCCGTGTCTGACTGCCTCAGCCTGTACGTCCACATCCCCTGGTGCCGCATCAGATGTGGGTATTGCGACTTCAACACCTACGTCCTGGGAGCGCTTCCAAACCAGGACATGCACCAGTACGTCCGCGCCCTCCGCGAGGAAATCCGCGTGGCTGCGCAAACCCTGGGCGACAGGCGAGTGACAACGATCTATATCGGCGGTGGCACGCCCACCCTGATGCCCTCCGAGGACTACCAAACAATCCTCGACCAGATCGGAGAGGTCTTCGAGATCGCCGACGACGCAGAAATCACAACCGAGGCCAATCCGGAGACCCTGACCATGGACCACCTAGTACGAATTAGGGCAACAGGCGTGAACCGTTTGTCTTTGGGTATGCAGTCGTCAGCCCCCCATGTGCTGACCACTTTGGACCGCGTCCACACCCCGGGTCGAGTGGCCGAGGCCGTGGATTGGGCCCGCGGCGCGGGCTTCACGAACCTCTCCTTGGACCTGATCTACGGTACGCCGGGGGAGTCGATGGCCGATTGGCGCGACAGTCTGCGTACTGCCGTGGACCTGGCGCCCGAGCACGTGTCCGCCTACTCTCTGATCGTGGAGGAGGGCACTGGGCTGGCTCGTCGCATGGCCGCAGGCCAGTTGCCTTACCCTGATGAGGATGACCTTGCTGACAAGTACATATGCGCTGACGAAATCCTCTCCACCGCCGGATTCCAGTGGTACGAGGTGAGTAACTGGTCCAAGCCGGGCTATGAATGCCGTCACAATCTGGCCTACTGGCGCTGCCAGCCCTGGTGGGGGATCGGTGCCGGAGCCCACTCATTTATCGACCACCAGCGTTGGTGGAACCACAAGCGCCCCGAAACCTACATCCAAGCCTTGGCAAACACAGGCTCACCAATTGCGGGCAGCGAACAACTGACCGCCGACCAGGCCCACACCGAGTCGGTCATGCTGGCCCTGCGCCTGCGCGAGGGTATAGATAAGAGCGTTCTCACCCGGCAGGAAAGAGGACGAGCGCTCGCGTACGTCCAGTCCGGTCATCTGGCTCACCCCGGTTCCCGGTTCGTCTGTACCCAGGCAGGCCGCCTGATCGCCGACGGGATCGTCCGGGAAATTCTGGATTGACAACCCCGGCAAACCCCATCACTGCGCAAGACGGACCCTCCGGCCCGACCCCCTGACCCTCGCCACTGCCAAGGGTCAGCCCAGCAACTTCGATGACGGTGACCCTTGGCAGTGGTGGTTATCGGAAGCGGTCCGGTCGCTTCCAAACCTGGTTCTCCGGCGGCATAATGACAACATACATTCCAAGAGCACTCGATGTCGTCCTTGTTCTCATGGCGGCCCTTGTCTATTACGTTTGTGGACCACATTGAACACAAATTTAGTTAGATCTATTTATGTTAACTCTCTAGACAATGTCTTGTCTGATTGGTACTGTATGCCGCACCCCATCGCACACCGACTGTATGTCCGCATCGTGAACATACACTTATGAGACGGTCACGACTTGGCCACGTAAGTTGCGCTGATACGCTGATTCAGTGGGAACATCACAACCCGATGACAAGGCCGAGGCCCGCGGTCGACAGCGCAGATTCCGCTGGCTGCGCTGGCTCGTCCTGGCCGTGGTCATTGTCGTCGTCCTGGCCGTGGCCACTCCGCTGACCGTCGTCGGCATCGCCAGTGGGTCCCGGATGTACACCGTCGCCGATGTCCCTGCTCACGATGTCGCGATCGTCTACGGCGCTGGTCTCCAAGACGGCGGTCCGGGCCCCTATCTCGTCGCTCGTCTCATCATTGCCCGCGACCTCTACAAATCAGGCAAGGTCAAGGTCATCCTGGTCTCCGGCGACAACCTCACTGTCTACCACAACGAGCCCCTGGCCATGATGCAGTGGCTGGTCGCCCAGGGTGTGCCCGCTGACAAGATCGTCGAAGATTTCGCGGGAGCCGACACCTACTCCACCTGTGTGAGGGCCCGCCAGATCTTCGGAGTCACCTCCGCGATCCTCGTCTCCCAGACCTACCACCTCCCGCGAGCCGTCACCACCTGCCGCCTGGTCGGTGTCGACGCAGTCGGCGTGGGCGATTCATCAGTACGTGCAGGCAACCGTTCCATGTGGATCAGTTACCAAGTCCGGGAGGTCTTCGCCGACGCTAACATGCTGCTCAGTGTCGTCACTGCCCGCAAGCCGATCCTGGGCCCGTATGACCCCAGCGTCGACCACGCTCTGGGCAGATGATTGTAGGCCTGACCGATAGGGTGAACCGGTGACGCGATACTCCTCAGATGTTTTGGCCCCGGGTTGGCGCAAGGCCGGCAAACCGGTGACCACACCCCAAACCCTCGAAGTCGGCCTGGTGGTCGAGGACCCGACGAGTGGTTTCGTCGGTGCCGTCACCCGTTGGGAGAACGGCCTTGTCGTCCTGGAGGACCGCAAGGGCAAACTCAAGAGTTTTCCGATCGGCCCCGGCTTCTGGGTCGACGGCAAGCCGGTTGAGTTGAAGGTTCCAGGACGCGCTTCCAGCGCCCCCACCCACACCCTCTCCGGCTCCAGGATCGCCCCAACGACTCAGCCCAAGACAGCCCACGAATCGCGCATCTGGGTCGAGGGAATCCATGACGCCGAGTTGATCGAGAAGGTCTGGGGCGACGACTTGCGCTACCTGGGCATCGTGGTCGAGCCCTTGGGCGGCATCGACCACCTAGCCGAACGAGTCGAGCAATTTGCCCCCGATGCGACCCGTCTCCTCGGGGTCCTGGTCGACCACCTCATCCAGGGCACCAAGGAGACCCGCATCGTCACCGGTGTGATGAAGGGTCAGTACGCCGACTCTGTCCTCATCACCGGCCCCCGCTACGTCGACATCTGGCAAGCCGTACGCCCGTCCAGCCTGGGCCTTCAAGCCTGGCCCGAAGTCCCCCGGGGAACCGAGTGGAAACAAGGTATCTGTGCCGGGCTCGGCTGGCCCCACCGTACCTCTGAAGACCTGGCCCGTGCCTGGCGGAAGATCCTCGCCCACGTGAAGTCCTGGGAAGACCTCGACCGCCCCTTCGTCACCGAGGTCGAGCGCCTGATCGACTTCGTCCAGCCCGACGATCTCGACTGACCCCGGGCGACGTCCGAGTATGGTAGTGGCAGAAAGGAGCGCGCATGACCGACATTCTCCCCGCCTTCGAACAGGGACGTCACTTGCTGTCCGTGTCGCAATTCACCCGTGAGAACCTTAAACGTCTGTTTGACGTGGCCGACGCCGTCGACCCGATCGCCAAGAGGCAGGCCGTGTGCACTGCCCTGGACGGCGCCATGCTTGGTTCGTTGTTTTTTGAACCCAGTACGCGGACCCGCCTCAGTTTCGAATCCGCTTTCCAGCGCCTGGGCGGCGAGGTGACCACGACAACCGGTTTCACCTTTTCCTCTATGGCCAAGGGCGAGTCCATCGCCGACACTTCCCGCGTGGTCTCCGGCTATTCCGACGTCCTGGTCGTCCGCCATCCCGACGAGGGGTCCGTGGCCCAATTCGCCGACGCCTCGGTCGTACCGGTGATCAACGCGGGCGACGGCGCGGGCGAGCATCCCTCCCAGGCCCTCCTCGACGTTTACACCCTGGAAAAGGAACTGTCCTTGCGCGACAAGGTTGTCGACGGCAGCCACCTGGCCATCATCGGCGACCTGAAATTTGGCCGCACTGTCCACTCCCTGATGAAACTGATGAGCCTGTATCACCACCTCACTTTCACCGTCTTCTCCCCGCCCGGCCTGGAACTCCCGTCCTCGATCGAGCAGTACGTGACCCAGCGCGGCCATCACGTTCATGTCGTGGACAACGTGGTCGAAGCCGTGCACGGTGTCGATGTGATCTACGCCACCCGCGTCCAACGCGAACGGATGACCGAGGAACTGGACCAGGCCGGCACCCGCGGCGACCTGCTGAACTGGTCGATCCTGGCCGAGGCCGACAACTTGGATGCCATCCTCATGCATCCGCTTCCGCGCGACTCCCGCCCCGACGCCTTCGACCTGTCCAATGATGTCGACGACCTCCCCGGTCTAGCCATCTTTCACCAAACGGACAATGGCATCAACGTACGCATGGCCATCTTCCTCACAACTCTCGGCGTTTCGATCGAAGCAGTCCACCTGACCACCAAACAACGCAGCTGGAAAGCAACGTTGCGCCCCTGATCTGATGGGGGACGGATCAGGGAAAGCAAGTATGGAAGATAGCTACCGACTCCCCTAGGATCTTGAGAGTGGACGTTTCACCGGACTACCCGCTTCATGGGCTGACCCGCAGCGAGGTCGTCCACCGCCAGGAGCAGGGCCGGGTTAACGCTGTCTCCCAGGTCACCTCCCGGTCCTTGTCGCAGATCGTCAAGGACAATGTCTTCACTCGGTTCAACGCGCTCTTGGGCGCACTGTTCATTCTTGTCATTCTGACACAGTCGTACCAAGATGGCCTGTTCGGGATCGCCCTGGTCCTCAATTCGGCCCTGGGAATCGGCCAGGAATGGTACGCCAAACGAAAGCTTGATTCGCTCGCCGTTCTCCATGCCCCCGTGGCGACAGTCCTGCGCGACGGTGAGCGCACCACCATCGATGTGAGCCAGGTTGTCGAGGACGATCTGGTCTGTCTGAGCCCCGGCGACCAGATTCCCGCCGATGGACCCCTGGTGGCCACCGAACACCTGGAGGTTGACGAGTCCAACCTGACCGGGGAGTCCGACGCAGTCAACAAGGAACCCTCGGACGAGGTTTTCTCCGGTACGGCGGTTGTTGCGGGTTCGGGCATATTCCGCGCCGCAGTGGTGGGGGAGGAGGCCACCGCCCACCGACTCTCGCGCGAGGCGAAGGTGTTCACCCGCGCGTACTCAGAAGTCCAGGCTTCGACCAACAAACTTCTGCGCTGGATCACCTGGGTCCTGGTCGTCATGTTCCCCGTCGCCCTGATCGCCCAGTACCGCGGTCTGCAAACGGGCACCTGGACAGAAATAAAAGAACAATGGCGCAACATTATCCTGCGGTCGACCAGTGGCTTGGTGGGCCTGGTCCCCGAGGGACTGGTCCTGCTGACCACGTTGGCTTTCCTGCTGGCCGCCTTGCAACTGACCCGCCAGCAGGCCCTCGTCCAGGAGTTGCCAGCCATCGAAGGTCTGGCCCGCGTCGACGTGATCTGCCTGGACAAAACGGGCACCTTAACCCAGGGCGAGATCGTCTTCGACCGCTGTGAAACCCTGCCTGGCCAGGACTATCACACAGCGATGGACGCGTTGGGCGCCTTCGCCCACGACCTGGTCCCCAACGCGACATCCTTGGCCATCGCCGCCCACGTCTCCCCGAGCAGCCATCGGGTGATCGACCAGGTCCCCTTCTCGTCGGCCCGCAAGTATTCCGGCGTCCGTTTGGACGACGGCCAGGCCTGGGTCTTGGGAGCGCCCGAAATCGTCGCTGGCGGTGACCAGGCCCTCCAAGCCCAGGTGGCACCGCTGGCCGAAGCAGGAGTACGGGTGGTCGTCCTGGCTCTGGTGGATGAGCTAGACAACTGGACTCAGTCGACCCCGGCCGCTCTGGTTCAGTTGACCGAGGCAGTACGACCGGACGCCGCCGAGACTCTCGCCTACTTCGCCCATCAAGGTGTCGATGTCAAAGTGATTTCCGGGGACAACCCAGTCACTGTCGCCGCTGTGGCCCGCCGGGTGAGGCTCGATCTGACCGGTCCGGGACCCGAGGGTTACGGCCCGGTGGTCGATGCGCGTACCCTGCCTGATTCGGTCGATGAACTGGCCGATTTGGTCTCAGACATCACAGTTTTCGGCCGTGTCACCCCCGAAAAGAAGCGCCTGATCGTCAACGCCCTGAAACAATGTGGTCACACAGTTGCCATGACCGGCGACGGCGTCAACGACGTCCTGGCCCTGAAGGACGCCGATGTCGGCATCGCGATGGGCAACGGCGCCCAGGCCACCAAAGCAGTCGCTCAGATCGTCCTGCTGGACTCTCACTTCTCCCACATGCCCAGGGTCCTGGCGGAGGGGCGGCGCTTGATCGGCAACGTCGAGCGCGTCGCCTCCCTGTTCGTAACCAAGAATGTGATGTCCGCCTTCTTGATCATTTCGACCGCGATCCTCGGTGCCGGTTTCCCCTTCCTGCCGCGTCACATGACCCTGTTCTCGGTGTTGACGATCGGCATCCCGTCCTTCATTCTCGCGCTGGGCCCGAACACCCGCCGGTACGTCCCCGGTTTCCTCACACGAGTCTTGTCTTTGTCCATCCCCGCGGGCATCGCAGCCGGGTTGGCCACCTTCGTGGCATTCAGCTATGGCCTGGGTACGACGGCCCAGCGCAGCACCCTCGCCCTCACCACGCTTTTCATTGTCAGTTTCTGGCTCCTGAGCGTCCTGGCTCGCCCTCTGAACTGGTGGAAGTTCCTGACGATCCTCGCCATGGTGGCCCTGGCGATCTGCGCCTTCTCCCTACCCCTCACCCGCACATTCTTCGACCTCAGTCTGCCCGCGGGCGAGTGGATCTGGGCATTTGTCATCGGACTATGCGGCGCGATGATCGTCGAGTTCGCCCACCGGCTCAGACGAGTACGCTCCTGGAGCCGCCCCGTGCGTACCCGCGAAGACGCCGCAGTGGGCTGACTGCTACACTGCATTATTTCCCCAAGAAAACCGCTATTTGAGACAGTGTCGTCCCAGCCTATCTGACCCGTGTTGACAGCATGACGCAAGCATGTATTGTATGTGCTGGCGGGGCAGTGTGAATCACGCCAAGACCTGTGGGGGAGTTGTCATGTCTGTTGACAAAAGTGGGAAGCCAACGTCTATTTCCAGACGTGGTGATGATGGGCCGAAACCGGTTCGATTCAGCGTGCGGGCGATCAGCGCCCTGGTTATCTTGGGGCTGGTTTTCCAGAGCGTGGCCGTGCCCAGTCAGGCTGCCCCCACCCCGGCGCCGATCACCATCAGCGCCAGCACGGCACAACCGATCTTTCTTCAAAGTTCCGCTGAGGCCCCTCCCGCTGAGTCCGACTACGATGGCACCCTCACCCTGACCGGCGGCACTGTCGCGATCGACCGTGACTACAGCCAACGCACCAGCGTCACCGTCGCCAACACCGGCTCCGATCCGGTCACGTTCTACCTGGAGTGTGACAATTCTTACAGTGATCTCTCCCTCAACTTCGTCAACGGGGGATCGCTTGGCCAACCCCTGGTCCTCCAACCCGGTGAGTCTCAGCAGGTCGACATGCTGGTTTTCGCCCAGAATGCGGACTACTCCAGTTACACGCTTCCGGTGTACGCCCATGTCGTGGACAGCGGGCTTGACTACGTCGACTCCAAAACCACGGTCACGCTGACCGTTGACCAGTCGGCTCTCAATCTCGCTTTCAAGCTGATCGCGTCGGATCCGACGACGTTGGCCCAAACCTACACAGTGACCAATAATGGGGCGTACGTCTCGGATCTGACTCTCAGCCTCACTGGGGATGCCCGTGATTATGTGCAGATCGATCCGGGGGTTTCGACTTTTCCGATGAGCACCGGGGATACCCTCACGGTCACCTTGCGACCCGACTTGGGAAAGATGGCCAACAGTCATCAATCCTCAGTGAGCGGAAGTCTTGTCGCCTCATCTGGTCAGCGCACCTCTTCGGTGGACGTGGTCTTCCAGGGCGACACACGATCGTTCAACCAGGTTCCAGCGGGTCAACTGGTCCTCCACCAGGATGGCAACCCGTACTGGAACCTCGACTGGGATCAGCAGTCGGTCCACCAGGGCACGACTGAGGTCGATGACAACGGATTCTCGTCCAGCACCTCCTTCGACTTGACCTATGGTCAAGACCAGATCATGCCGGTGCAGGTGGAAACCTCGGCGACACCCTTTGCCGGTGACCCGGCAACCGCGACGGTCTCACCCACGATCAGCACCGACGCTGCTGGGAACACGGTGATCACAGCCACGCAAGTGGTGAGCCAATCGACGTACGACTCCATGAGGGCCGCATACGACAACCCGAGTCTTGATCAGTATCAGGCGACTGCTGATGCGAGTTGGCAATCGATTCCTGTGTCAACGCCTGATGGGACGATGTTCGCCGTCTCTGAGCTTGTTACTTTTGCGGGAAATGTTGGAGGCGACTTCGGGGAACTCATGAACGGATTGGGTGGACTGCTGTCTGCGTACCAGTTCTACGAATGGGCCCAGGGCAGCCGGAACTGGACTCAGGTTGCTGACAGCCCCAACCTGTCGAGCGCAGAAGCAGAGTTGTACATTGCTTCACAGGTCCTCGAAGGAATGCTTCTTGTGGCGGGTATTGCCATTGGTTTCGGGGCGGTCACGATACCAGGCTCAGCCGCCCTCTCGGTCGGAGTCGGACTGGGATTGGCCGGTCTGCTGCTCGACATCTTCCAGAGCGAGGTGGAATCAGAAGCCGCCGGTCAGGGTGGACCTGAGTCCCTGATCTCGCAGCTTTTCAACTTCCTCACCCGACAATGCACCAACCGTCACAAAGTCGACACAGCCTTCCAGTTGCCGGCCGGAAACTCCCCTGGCCAGGTGACGACGAGCAGCCGAATCTACCCTGACAACCCCCTTCCCATCCCGAATGTCGACTTCTCAACCTCGGTCAACGGCCAAGACACCGGAATCACCCAAGTGGCGCAATTGACTGATGTCGTGACGACTGATCTGTCTCCGGACTACTTCAATCCCGGTGAAGTCAACACGATCACCCGGAATTTCACGATTGATGGCGCCCACTTCCTGACCACGGCAGACACCCAGGTGCACGTCGCCTATTCGTCGGATACCCCAGTGTGGTACGCAGGCAGCATCGACACAGCCCCAGACCTGCGGTCACTGCCTGATCTGGCCGTCTATCCTGAGGGAATCCAGACGACCGGCACCGCGCGCCTCCAAGAGCCCAACCAACTCAGCGTCGATGTCTATAACCGCGGCAGCATCGGTGCTTGGGCGGAGATTGTCGTGTCAGACGATGCTGGTGCCATCTACACCGACAGCGCCGCTTCGGCAGGGAAATACCGGTATATTGCCGCTTTTTCCTCAGCGCAGATCACCGTGCCGGTGACTCTTACCAGCGATCAGACCACCTTCACCGTCGATGTCACCGATAAAACGGTGGGTGGCCAGGAGAGCAACACCGACAACAACCACGTGACCACAGTGATCAGAACCAAGCCGTGGGCTGTTCCCAGTGTGGACGACATCGCTCCGCGGGACATCGCCCCGAACTCAGCGACGATCTTCACCGCAGACGTGTCTGACACCGCGGATGTCGTCGGCGCCCGCTTCCTGCTCGACGGTGCGCCAGTCAGTGGCACAGTGGCCACGAGCGTGTTGTCTTCGGGTGACGTCCGGTATTCCGTACCCAGTGCGCCTCTGACCATGGGTGCTCATACTCTTGTGGTGGAAGTCGACTACACTGCGGCGTCAGGCCAGGTTGAAACCGTGTCGGACAGCATCGACGTGAACGTGACTCAACCGCGCGTGACAACCTTTTCGGTGGACTCCACCATCACCAATCCCCATGTCACTGTGCTGAAGAACCCCAGCAGCAGTGGGCGGGCGGCTAGTGACCCAGATCTCACTCCGACCGCGGTGGATGTAACTCAACCGCGCGTTAAAACCTTCTCAGTGGACTCCGCCATCACCAATCCCGCTGTGACTGTGCCGAGCCTGCCGAGCAGCGGTTTGTGGATGGCTAGTGATGCAGACCTCACCCAGACCGCCTCAAATCAATACTCCTTGGTTGAATCCACTGACATGACGAACAATCCAGATACCTACGCCATCGTGGTGGCCGGTGATAACGGGTACACGTGGGCCACACTGGCCCAGGGTCGTACTTCCTATTCTTTGGACGGACAGCCGACATTGACGGTTCATGGAACTGACCTGGTGTCTCCCACCATGCTGACCATCTCCTCGATGGACGCGGCCTCCATGGGCGCCTTCTCGTTCCCGTCGCCGAGCGTCTCGGTGCCAGCAGGGACGTACAGCCTGATGATTTCTTACACCGGCGGGACTGCCAATGGCACGGTGAGTGCCCTGGCCGACCTGACCGGCGGCGATGCCAGTATCGACCTGGCCCAGTACGTTGACCTGGTGAGCGTCCAGCTGCCCGACGAGACCGGTTCTGGCCCGATCGACGCCCGGCTGATTCTGGGATCCGCCGCTCAAGCAAGTTCCTTGGCGAGCAGCCTCGGCCAGGAGCCGTCGTGTGCCTGGTCTGCCTCGGGTCCAACTGGAATCACCTGTGTCCTCACCGGGATGGGCTTGGTGGACAAGACAACCTTGGATCAGGGTTCCTTGCTGCTCAACCTTGGGCAGGCTGTGTATCAGGTGGACCTGTCCAAGCCGATCCCCACGTCGCTGCGGCGTTCCGATCTGGCGGCAGTGTCCTTCATCATGCCCGATGGTTCGCCGCCTCAGATTGGCAGTCTTGTCTTGAGCAACCAAGACTTGGGCAGTTTCCAGATGACGGGCTCGACCGTCTACTGTCCACCGGCCGCATTCGACGTGACAGTGTCGTACGCCCTCCCAGGCGCCGTGCTGATCCATCGCGCCACTGTCGAGGGCCAGGCCAACACAACCATAACGTTGCCAACCCCGAGTGATGGCATGGCCGTGTTGTCCGTGGACTGGCCGACCGGATACACCGCCGAGGTTGGCTTGCCGGGTATAGATTCGACCGACATGGCTATGGTGGACAACCCCAGCGTCACCTTGAGGTCTGGGGAACCTCAATTGCCAGCCCCGAGTGACGCCCTGGGCGCGTTGCTAGCAGGTTTGCCGGGTGTTGATGGTCAGGCCAACGCAACCACAACATTGCCAACATCGAGTGATGCCCTGGCTGCGTTGTTAGGGGATTTGCCGACCGGATTTACCTCTGGGATGGGCTTGCCAGGCACTGATGTGACCGGCCTGGGCGTCGCGGACCAACCCAGCGTCACCCTGACACCCGGGGAACCCCTGATACTTGACCCCGGTGACTATGATCTGCAGTTCTCCCTGCACACCGACGATGGCCAGGCCCTCACCGTTGCGTCGCACGTGTCCCTGACACCCGGTGCCAATACCCTCGTGATCGGCGACCACTACACCGGTACGGTGACCAACCTGTCCAGTACTGTACGGGACAACGTCAATGTGGGTGGCAGTCCAGGATATGTCACCATCGCCAACATGGTCGACGACCACGGCAACAGCTTGGAAAACCTGTGGTCCCTCACCAACCCGATGACCGGGACAGCCACATTCACGAATACGTCCGATCCATCTGATGTCGTGAAAGTGCCCCTGACAACACCGTACACGGTTGTCGGATTCACGTGGCCAAACGTGACTGGTGTGTACAACATGAACGTTGTTCTTGGTCTCAACGGCGCAGCGAGCCCGTCGGCTTCGGCTTCGTCGACAGCGTCGGCACCGGAGTCGCCATCCCCGTCGGAAACCCCGGCGTCGACATCGTCCTCGGGTACGACTGCGTCCTCGGGTACGACTGCGTCCTCGGGTTGGACCGCACCCTCGGATGCGACCACCTCGTCGGGTTCGACCGCATCATCAGGCACGTCCTCAAATGCTTCGGCTTCCGCCTCGTCGTCGGGTACGTCTCCTGGGTCGTCTTCGTCGGGTACGTCTTCTGGGTCGTCAGATTCGTCATCGAGTCCATCTTCTGATGTGTCGGTTTCATCTTCTTCGCCCTCTCGACTGTCACCGTCGTCTGCCCCGTCGTCTGGATTGTCACCGTCGTCTGCCCCGTCGTCTGGATTGTCACCGTCGTCAGGCACGTCGTCTGGATTGTCATCGTCGTCAGGCACGTCGTCTGGATTGTCATCGTCGTCAGGCACGTCGTCTGGATTGTCATCGTCGTCAGGCACGTCGTCTGGATTGTCATCGT
>Ga0123354_10014373_pt1 | contig 12330 bp, 7 predicted proteins | sample TergutLab28metaG_2_FD_97872 | JGI IMG/M metagenome (GOLD analysis project Ga0123354, IMG submission 97872) | Labiotermes labralis P4 segment gut microbial communities from Petit-Saut dam, French Guiana - Lab288 P4 | ecosystem: Host-associated > Arthropoda: Insects > Digestive system > Gut ... | reverse complement strand
CTATTAAAGTGGTATTTTTGTTAAGTATTAAAAACAGGAATGAGTGGTCAATCAGATTATTATATAAAACATTTTTACACTAATTTCCCATTTGTTGATGGAAACTATGTAAAGTGCTGAGAGGAGAGTATTTCAGATTGAGGTCGGAACAAAAACAATTTGAAAAAATCTCGTAAACTTTTCAATATGATGTTTCAAATTTCTCTGCATTTCGAGTAATTCATGACAAAACGCGATATAGAGTAACTTCATATACAGGCTAGTGGCTTATATTGATAATCGATTGAACCCAGAATTTCAATTCCTGTTGGAATTTCTAGACTTTCAAAAAATATACATGAATTCCAACTGCGGAGCAAAATTAAGTCACTGACCCACTGAAGATATTCAGCTGCTCAAGGAACAGCCTGTTACGAAACGCCACATCATTAAATACCTACACAACTTACCATGCAGGAGTAAGAACGGTTTACAAGAGAAGCTTCGCACATTCTTAATTTTGGAACTGGATATAAGTGCATAACCTCATTAACGCGTGATAAACTTATTCTCGATGAAAGGGATTTACGTCTCCATTCTACAAGTCATACTTGTTGCTAGGAATATGTAAGCCATGCGACTATGATAAGCCGTTTTGAAACAGTCGAGACTTACAAGTCGCTCATTTGCCACAACAGTGTCACAACTCAAAATTTGTGATTTTTCAGGAGAAACGTTTAAAGGTTTTGAAGTGCTGTAATTTTCTATGATGCAACGATGTCACAACAGCTCTACAGCGGCGAGTTTTGCAAACTGCGTTATGACACTATACCTGTGCACATCTGCAAACGTTTTTTTTATACCAGTAACTTAAAAATGCCAAATTTTGAGTTGTGACACTCTTGTCGCAAATGAGCGAAATATGGCGACCGACGTTACAGCCTCGAACTCTGCCAATAAATCTCCAAGCACTAGCACAGATGATACTATCACGCTGTCTTTGAAGAGTCTTTGAAGTTCATCACATGCATATTCAGCGAATTTGTGATTTCATAGCGTTCTTTAAAAGGTGTGTGGTATATGAATTGATGAATCGAAGAGTTATCTGCTGAAATTACAGCTACAGACGGGAATTGTTAAAAATCTCTTTCAAAATATTAATGGGTTTGTTAAGAAATGGATAGAAGGTTGTAAGATCCTAGGGGTCATCCTCAACGTACTGCAGTACTGCAGCCTCAGGTGGTTGTCGTTTATTCCTGCTATACGCAAGACTTTTCTCCACGCCACTTACAAATCGAGCCCCACAGTTGGGCAGCCATTTGCTATAACCCGCCTCAGCTCATCAATCTTTTCGCATGTCCTAATCTCAGGGAATCTAAGTGTCTAATTAGCAAACCAGTAATTTCATACATAACTGGTCACCATAAAGTCTTCTTTGTATTATTTCATCAGACAATTAAAGTTTACAGATGTTTGCGTGCATGGATGCACCGTTGAATATGCGCTATTCGCCTCAGGTTAACTTATACACGACTTATCACATCCTGGGTAGAAACCAGACTACTCGATTACGTTAAGTTCTCAAACTCGCACAGTTTCAAATCCATCCCCCACTTAAATATTCTTACTGTTCCCAATTGGCTAACTGTTAAGTTCCACTGCTCCCTAATAGGTTCAAAATTCGACATTTTAAATACTTTGTTTCTATTGGCTCACGTAAGTAACACTGTCGCCCGTCTCAACTCGTATGAACACCCGCACGTGTCATACTGGTCTTCTCTCTCTCTCTTTCTTCCCCCCCCCCCCTCTTTCACTAAACTGCTATACAAATTCGTTACAATTGCCTGTCCACCTAAAACTAAATTACTAATTTAAACAAATCCGTCCTGTATGCCAAATGTATAATTTTGACAACTAATACAACTTAAACTAAATATAACGGTTATAGTGTCAAGGCGACAGCGTTCGTATCTGCAGTACTGGCAGATGACCTACTTTCACGCCATGAAAATTAGTTTTGCACATGACCAGACTGCAGTAGCCTAAGCTTTAGCTCAGCTGCCAGGGTTTTCTGTGTTTTTTTTTTTTTTAGATTTCATCATCACATACGACAAACTTTTAGGCATTACCTAATCAAAATACTGGGCCCATTTGTGTAAGAAGTGACTAACTGAAACACTCAGCTAGACATGAGTAGCTCATTGCGGCCGTCAGGCATTTTGAATGACTGAACTGTTGTTTCCCCACATCAGAAACTACTTAAATACTCAGACTACACTAGTAATTAACGACTATTTGACCGAGTATCAATTATATTGCTTGAATGAGAGAAAGATTAGTCAACTTCCCCAACTGGAAAACGGAGAGAGTGACTAATTATCTGAGTCATTGACTAATTACGAGACGAACCCAATCACAAAACAAATGTCCAAATTATCGAAAGTTTTTCATGGATTCGCTAATGAAATACTGACCGACAATCGACGAAGGAATATCGGGTATCACAGTACAAAGCCGCTTTCTATATTTCCCTACTGGTATTCTTGTACATGCACACGTTTGAAGAGCTGGCTCCCCACAAGGCACCCAGGAATGTTGTGTTGGTACAAACTATCAGCCTTGTCAGCGCCTAATTATCTATGGAGCTAATCCGATGTTATTTCAGAGCTTTGAGGGCAGGTCTGCATAATTACTACCTACCTCCTACTGAAAGTGGATATCAACCATTAATAAACATGTCAATCTCCACGTGTGGCTATTATAGTATGCAAGGTTAGAGATGACTGCTGAATATCCGCTGGCAGTCTGACGATTCACTTGCACCTGGAACCCCATTCACTATTACCTAGGAACTACTTGCAGTAGAGTCCTTCTGGGAAGCTGCAGGTTGTATAAGTCACTTCGAAATCCTCCGCTTGTTTCTCACGATCAATCAACCAGTCGTATTCGTTCCACAGCCGAACACATTTTCTGACGCACAGTTGAAAACGCTTAAATCAAACACCGCCAACTCCATTCTTGGTCGAAATTGAGTTTCACATGTCACTGGACTCTGCACAGTAATTTCTACAAAACTGTATGACGGATTGTTACCGAAGGTAACAAATAATCGCTGTTTCTTGGACATTAAATTCAGATTTTATATAAAAAAAGTCATTTATCTACTGCTGCATGTCGACAAAAGTCTTCATATAAAACAATAAGAAAGTGTAATACCGTTACGTCATCTGTCATCTGGCCAACACCATATTTATTTATGTGTAAAAACAATCGGCCTTCTTTGCATTAGGCTTCAAACTTTAGATTTCATCGTATGTAATTGTTTTCAGGGGTATTTTAAGGGTTCATTTGTAACTGAAAGAACCGTAATATTTGTACGTTTCTTTAAAATGGATAGAGGCATTTCTTATATCACTATTCAGGCTAGAAAATGCAACAGATATTTTGAAATGTAGAAAAGGAATATTTCCAAAAAGTAAAGTGTGATTGTACTTTATGAAAATTTAACAGGCTAAATTAAAGCCGTAATTCAGTGGGCATAACGTGTCCCTACGGGTTTTGCAGTGGATTTGAGAAAGCAATTCTGCCGGATTTGCCAAACTCTCGTCACATCGGTGAAGCCTCTAAGAGTTTACTCTGAGAATGAACGACATAAAAGTTTTATACAGGATATTCGACAGCACCAAATACAAAATGGCATGAGACAGAACTCTGTTTCTGTATATTTCTGCCAGTGCGTTTGAAACGCAAACACCCAAAGAAAGAAACTAGGAAAATAAAACAAGTATCGTCAATTAAGCCAGGACCGCTTCCTTCCATATTACTTCCGATTCATTATTCGCTGATCATCTCAATATTTCACGTCACATAAGCTGAGCCTTGGCAGCTTCGTTCAGTAATCCGTAATAAATAAATGTCACAGAGTTTTAATGTCTGCAGTAGATGGAAATAACCTACCAGCTTAACACTTATTTCTCTTTATTTCTAAAATAGGAGCTAGCGACTGCCTGCTGCACAAAGATTGGTGGTGATGGGAGAGAGAAATGTACTGCCCCTGCTAGAAATCGAAACTCGATTCCGCCGTATTTGACACGTTGTTAACACGACTAAATCATATTTCTAAAGAAACAAATCTTTGTATGGAAGATTTGTAATTTTATTCAGATTAGCGAGGTAAATTTTTTAACAAATTTCGAAGTTAAAATTCGTTTCGATTGGTTTTTTCTGCAACCCTGCTACATATCTTCCCAGTTATTACTACGCACCTTGGCAGATGGAAACGCCTGGGTAAGGATGTTAAGAAATAATTATTCGGGAATATTCTTGCCAGCAGTCAGGTTGCTGACCCGTAATAAAAGCAGTTTAAATGTTTTAAAAGGAAAGAAAACGACTTGGGGGACGGAGCATTTAGTCCCTTTGCTTTTTATCTTTCTCATTGGCTATTCTGAGGCATTCCGCCAGTTTCCGGACAATGACACCTGTCTGCATGATGCACTGCTCGTGGTATCTCCGCTAGTCCTGCCTTGCGATGACAGTGAAGTGAGCTGTTTTATGTATGAAATTCTAATCTTGAATGTGATCCAACTGTTTAGTCAGCGGCGGGTAAGTCGGTCGTAGAGTACTGAATAACAAAACCATTTCTTTTGTTCTACCTACTGGAAGATTCACAGAAGCGGGTGGCCGAGTTTTGTCTGCTTCTACAACGTAAAGACTCAACATACCTGTAAGCACGCGAATTCTTCTCTGTAAAAGATAGTGCGGTCCTTGTACAGATCTGAACAGACCCCTACAACTCCACGAGGTCAGAGGCTCCCGGAATTTGTAGACAATCCGCACATGAGAGAGTTGCAAGGTTGTCAGCCCTACGCACCGGCCGCCTTTACTCTCCAGCAGAGACAGCTGGTACTCATTTCTCTTCCAAGGTGTTTCTATCCCGGGGCCATAATGCGGCCAGATGGATTAGTCCCACCGGGAATCGAGCCGCCGTCTTCCGGCTTGTAGTGCAGTGCCTCAAATAACTGCACCACCACGTATCATGAATTCTTATCTGTACGTTACCGAAAGACCATTCAAGACCTGGAAACTGTTGCATGGTTATCCATAAAAATCCTAATGGTATTTTTAAAAATATTTTACATAATGACCAAAAAACTCAAGAAGTTTATTTGTGCTTTAGCACACCTCAACAGGGCAATCAATAGTGGGCCTCATCACATCTAGCCGTTGGTTCAGTTTTGACAATGTACGGTCAACATTCTTTCCACCACACTACTGACTGCTTCTATTCTCCTTGAAGGAAGGATGCAAATTCACAGTCAGATGTTCCCTGAACATAATCCTTACCTCACCTCCGTAGTTAGGAAATCCAAGAGCGGCATATTACAGAAGCGTGAGAACCAAGACAAAAGTCCATCATATAATATTTACATAATGAATAGTAAGTGCCTCGACGTTACTTTAAGTAAAGAAAAAGAAGGAAAAAAATAGCATGTCTAGAAAAAAGGAGTCCACGTATGCAAATGCCAAGTTTTGGTACAATTACGGCAAAATATGCCGGGGTTGAAGATAGTTTCAACCATCCTCACAACAGAGACGGTGGGCACAGAAGAAAATTCCGAAATGGTGAAAAAATTAATTCAGAAATAAACGCCGACTACAACACATTTTACATGTAGTGGGTCCCTATCACCACGGTTTGGCGCGTCCTTCCTCTGCGGATGAAGGAACGGCCTCCAGTATGGAGCGTAGCTGCGAATGTATTGAATAAGCAGTCGCGGAGTGCCGAAAAAGAGTGTTCCTCCAGCTTGGGCGTTGGGCGAGGTGCTAACAATTCCTCATCGTAAAAAATGGCCTTAGGACGATATATATATATTGCGTCGGGCCTGGACTGATTATTTGGTAAAATCTAAACAGTGGAAAGGGGACATGAGATTTGGTACATGAAATATAAGCAGCCTGTACAGGTATGGGTCATTTACGACAGTAGCCAGGGAATTAGGAAGGTATAAGTTAGATTTAGTAGGTGTACTTGGGGTAAGGTGGACCAAAGGGGGCGCGGTAAAGGCAGGGGATTATATTTTTTCTATGTAAAAAGGAAGGAAAATCGTTAATTGGGAACACGATTTTTGTACATCACGGAATAGTATCAGCTGTTAAGGGAGTAGAGTTTGTTAGTAATAGTATGTAACATACATCAAAGTCTTTTATTTACAAACAAATGCATTTTATATCAGCCTTATAAATTATTAAAATGTACATTAAAACTTACATTAAAATTGCTCATACGTGTTTCGGTCTACGAATATCATCAGGGAGCTTACACTCGAGCCTAGCTAAAGTTACATTTATAAAATAGTCAGTAGGAGTACGTCGTTATGGACTGTGCGGTGGTGTGGCAGCATGTTATATCAAGTCCATGGAGGTGTGTGTGCTGTGTGCTGTGCAGAATTGAGGCTCACTCTGCACAGCACACAGCACACACCTCAATGCACTTGATATAGCAGAACCACTAGTGTCTGAGCTCAGTAACTTTGAATTTGAGATGGCTATTGAAAAACTAATAAGACACAAATCACAAGGTACTGATCAAATCCCAGCAAAACTGAATAAGCAGCGGGTAGGACAATTTTCTCTGAGGTCCATAAATGTATAAATTATATTTGGAAAAGGGAGGAAATGCCTGGGGAGTGGAAAGAGTCGCTCATTTTACCTATGTATAAGAAGCGTAATAAAACAGATTGCAGTAATTTTAGAGGAATACAACCTTTGGCAAATACATGTAAAATTGTATCCAATTCTGCTCTCAAGTTTTACTCCATATGGAGAGGAAATTCTTGAGGATCATCAATGTGGATTTCGAAGCAACATAACAACTGCTTGGTCTCATACCGTGCAGAATGTTTTGTCTTCCAGTTTCCTATCTAATAATATAAAGATTAGGATATAAAGAACTATAATTTTGTCTGTTGTTTTGTATGGGTGTGAAACTTAATCGCTCACATTGCGGGAGGAACATAGGCTTAGGGTGTTTGAGAATAGGTTGCTGAGGAAAATATTTGGGCCTAAGAGGGACGACGTAACAAGAGAGTGGAGAAAACGTCACAATTAGGTGCTTAATGTTCTGCACTCCCCAACAAATATCATTCGGGTGAACAAATCGAGAAGAAAGAAATGGACGGGGCATGTAGGACATATGGGAGGAAGAAGAGATGTGTACAGGACTTTGGTGGGGAAACCTCAAGGAAGGAGCCCACTTGCAAAACCGAGGTGTAGATGTGAAGATAATATCAAGATGGATCTTCGGGAAGTGGGATGGAGAGGGGGGGAACTGATTGATCCGGCTCAGGATAGGGACAGGTGGTGGACACCTGTAAAGGCGGTAACAAACCTTCGGGTTCCGTAAAATGTGGGGAATTTCTTGACTAGCTGAGAACCGCTTAGCTTCTCAAGAAAAGTAAGTAAGTAAGTAAGTAAGTAAGTAAGTAAGTAAGTAAGTAAGCAAGCAAGCAAGCAAGTAAGTAAGTAAGTAAAGAATTAAGTACTGTAACTCATTTGAGAGAGGCGTGGACAAAGCAGATCAAATGGTGCGTATTATTCACGCTGCAGAAAAATCGTGAAATGGACCAAGAAATTATGTTATTTTTGCTATAGGTGGCACCCCTAAACAATTTCACATTATTCATAAAGCACTCAACATGCCAAAATCATAAGAACAATGTGTTTTCAAGGACTCCATTCTTGAGTGTTATCAGAAAATGACAGATCTGGCACAGAGACAAAACGAAAATGATCGCGCGGATGACGAACCACTGACCTTATCAACAGCGGCACTGGCACCATCTCCAATCAAAGGACGGCTTGCAACGGATCAAGCTAACCGACCTTAGGATGATTCGAAATATATAAAACAGTTCATATTCATCAAATGAAGAAAACAAAGTTGCGGCCAGAAGAAAATGAAGAGTTTGCTCATCAGATAAACGAAGAAAATAAACGAGTGTTAATTTTTCGAATTGGGGTGTAGCACTTTCAAGAAAGCCGCGTTTCGCTGAATACAACACGAGGAAAAATTGCTCAACACGGAGACAAAATGTAATATTTCTCCAGACAGATAGTCTAAAATATTTTCAACTAGTCATAAATTATTATTTACAATGACGTAGTAAAATAATATAACATTTCCTGCGTTTTTTTTATTTGTTTTCTTTGTAAGGTCTACCAGAGTATTAGTGGCATTAAAAGTCCTCACTGCAAGGGGATGTTCCATTTGGCAGTTCCGAAATTCAAATCCGAACCCGCAGATCAGGTACTATCACTTATGATTTTCTGGCTTTTGTCTCTCCCGGAAGGCAGGTGGTATTAAATGGGGAAGGAAGATTTCTACTTACTTGCGTCAAAATTAATAATTTATAATCACTTTGCCATTCGACAGTGTGTAAGCTATGTAATAAAATAATTAATGGGTCAGTCAGGTATAAGGAAGGAGAAACGCTTTAAATCAACGTACGTTACGAGACGGAAGTGGTGTCGATAAATGGAGCATCTGAGCACTCTTTTTACAACACATGACAGTAATAAAAATAAACATCTTTAACATTTGGTAAGAGTACTTGAAATTCTAATTCACAGATCTGTCAGTGCAAACAGCATGGGACGCTGCCATTGGCTTGTTTTGGTAATATGTGTACTTATATTTATTGTGTTTTGTATTGTTTCGTTTGTGTATATTTATTCTTATTTGATTTGTCTGTACTAGTGTAAGGACTACTGCCACCGAGTGACAACTGAATTGCAGTTACAACAACAACAACAACAACAACAACAACAACATCAACAACAACAACTACTACTACTACTACTACTACCACCACCACCACCACCACCAACACCACCACTACTACTACTACTACTACTACTACTAGTAATAATAATGAATATTCTGAACTGTTGTAATACGAACAGGTGCTGATTATGATGTGTATAAAGATGTGAAGCTACACAGTGACTAGAGGTACGGGAGTTGAAGTGCTAGTAGACATTTTAAAGGTATTCCGTCTTCATCTGCTTTTACGGAAAACGGAAAATCACACTTTGAAGGATCTTAACCACTGTCCAGGCTGATATTCGTATTAAATGTCCTTCAATACATTCCTCCTTACGAACACAATGAACCAGCAGTAACACGGGTCTCGAACACACTACCTACCCTTGTGTCCGCCCCACCACCACAACAGGGGCTTCAACCCATTGAATTCATAACATAAGAACATGCACAACCCCTTCATAACTTGAAGCACAGAGTCTATACAGAAATTTTCAAATTACCTTAAACGCTGACGTAATGGTTACCAGTCATTGGGGAGGAGGTGGGGGTGGCTTGTCAACTCGCCCGCGGCCTCTATTGAATTGTGGGTAATACTGAATACATTGTCAACCGACTGCCTGGCTAATTGGGATCTGAATAGATTATTCAAATCCTGTGCAACTTATCAACTGAATTAGGACACCACAGGCTAGACCACCTGTGCGCCGCATCTCTCCCGCCAACACTGTTGCAACCTTAGCAACATCAGTAAGAAGTACGGGACTGAGTTTTTAGGGTTCCTTGGTTTATGAACTGAGCGGAAATAAGTTTTATGGATGAACTCACTGGATGAGTAAACAAGTAGGTATATGAATATGAGCAGGATAAATTACTATGTACCTTCATCGTCATTAAGGTGAACTAGTGGTTGCATGTTGAAAATTCAAAAACCCATCTGACATTCCAATCTCTAGACATTAGTTTACATATATATACATTAGTTCGGTCCTAGAATTTACAGGTCGTGAGGAATGTTATGAAATCAAAATTTCGATGAATATGCACGTAATTAACATTGAAAATTTGCTGAAGGAGAATTTGATAGGATAAACAGATATGCTACAAACGTAAGAGCCTTCGGCAAATACTGAAATTGAAATGTCGCCTGCAATGCAGATATTTCAACGACCTTATGTTTATAGTTTTGGTTCTTCAAAACAACGTCAAAATGTGTCCCACGTAGGATAAATATATACAAATGGATATACATTTAGAAAAATTAGTAGTAACTAATTTATTGTCGTCAAACCCAACAAAGTTATAAATCTAACACTGCATGCTGCATGCTTCGGTCTTTCCCCACCATCTTCATGCATTAGAGTACATAAAGTAAAACCCTCGGGGACATGTGTTAAAAGTATTTTGTAATTTTTGAGATCTCACAAAATTTACTATTGCAATGACATGGATAATTGTAGTTTTAAAGTAAAAAATGTAGAGCTTTTCTTGGATCAATATTCTTCCTTCCTCTGTTACACTTTCTTTTAGTAAAACAATCTGCCCAAAACAGTTTGTTCATAATACCTTTTCGTAAAACTGCAGTGCATTGGGTTCTGACGCCGCATGTTATGATAAAAATTTATCTAATTTTCGGAGAAACATACTGCACCGAATTCACAGCCCGGCCCACCGGACTAAACAATGCCTTATATTTCAGAAGACAATTTCCATAGTCGCTACCAGGAAAACCTTAAAAATCTATACCTAATATTTCTATAACATCAAGTGTCTATAACCCTTTAAAGACGAAGCGCAGACTGCTTTATTTAAAGACCCAGTTCGTACCGCGCAGTAAACACTTTTCAACTCGGTTATAAAAACCAATCAGTTTATGATGTAAGTGGCACAAGTCGCTGTTTGTTCTCAAGTTCAAAACACATACATACACAGTGTGGACAGAATATACGATTCTTGAATGATAAACTTGATGGTATATCACGTAACCAGCAGGCTTTAAAAGGTTAAAGTTGACCACCAAAAGTTACTGCTTAGGCAGTGAGGTTGATCACTGCAGCGTTCATCAAACAATTAGCTTGCGTGATTGTGTCAACCTGCCAATCATCCACTGAAGGGGTTCTCAGCTGCACCGCTGAATATGATCGGACAAATTGCACCCGCTAACTTACTTAAGGGCCTGTGGATATTATAAAACAGAACGACAAAAAGAAAGGGGAGGGATGAAGAGGAAGAAGAAGAAAGGAAATAACACAGCATATAAAAAATGTTTCTACAGGAAGAAATATAGTTGTATGTACATTCTAGTTCACTAAAAAGGCAAAAAAATCAACCGAAATTATACAAAGTTATGATAAACTGTGTTCAAAATGAATACATGGAATAAAAACAGAAAGGTGTTATTTAGACTACACGTATTTCCAAAATGCGGGTTTGCTTACTGCACTCTGTTGCTGACCAAATAACCGATTGGATACCTCACTACATCGAGAAAAGTCCTGACTGAAAGGCTAACAATCGAAGAGTCATTTTTCGGCTAGGAAAGAAATTGCCTACTTTTTGTGGAACTCGAAGTTTCGTTTTACACCTTATATAAGATCTATTTTAATATTACCCTATTGTCTACCCTGGAGAAAGAGACCACATGATTAAGTTAGGGACATATTTATTTGCGGTTAAGTGCAGGTGGGAAAAAGAAAACCGAAGAGAAGTGGATCAACTGCAAGAATATGCAAATACAAATTATGTCGTGGTACTCTGATAATCGAGGCAGATGGATCCTCTGAAACATGGGCACACACCTGACTACGCGGTTACATAACCCAGAGAACAGCACTGCTTAACTTTAAAGGGTAACTAACTGTAACTCTAAATTTGTTCGAACAGAGCAAATTTGGTGTCACGCACGTATGGTTCTTCTGCATACATGAGAACTTACAGAATGAATTAAAGAATGAATGGTTAAATGAATGAATGAATGAATGAATGAATAAATAAATAAATAAATAAATAAATAAACTGGCGTAATACGTAATTTACCGTTCTCTTTATTGCGTGTTAAATTGTTGGTCTCTTTTGTGCAAAGATACCTTTTCTGATAACCGTTAAATATATATATATATACACACACACACACACACACACATATACAGGAAGCTCAAACACAAATTTAACGGTTGCTAGAAAAGGTATCTTTCCACAAAAGAGACCAGCAATTTATCACGCAATAAAGAGAACGGTAAATTACTTATTACGCCAGTTTATTTATTTATTTATTTATTTATTCATTCATTCATTTATTTAACCATTCATTCATTAATTCATTTTGTAAGTTCTCATGTATGCAGAAGAATCATACTTGTGTGACACCAAAAGTTGCTCTGTTCAAACAAATTTAGAGTTACAGTTAGTTACCCTTTACGGTTAAGCATTGTGTATATATATATATATATATATATATATATATATATATATATATATGTGTGTGTGTGTGTGTGTGTGTGTGTGTGTGTGTGTGTGTGTGTGTGTGTGTG
>Ga0123354_10014371_pt1 | contig 12331 bp, 4 predicted proteins | sample TergutLab28metaG_2_FD_97872 | JGI IMG/M metagenome (GOLD analysis project Ga0123354, IMG submission 97872) | Labiotermes labralis P4 segment gut microbial communities from Petit-Saut dam, French Guiana - Lab288 P4 | ecosystem: Host-associated > Arthropoda: Insects > Digestive system > Gut ... | reverse complement strand
GGGTTTGGGTCACGGCCCCCTAGTATAGGGTGTGCGGGGTAGGGGGGGGGGGGGGTGGGGAGGGTATACAGTAACACAGCACCAGTTTTGGGCTCCGTCGAATGTGTCATCTAACCAAGAGATTAAAATATACGTATTGCCTACAGTACATGCAATATTATAGTCATTTGGAATTTGACGCCGCGTGTCTGTTTAGCAGTTTGCCTCCAAATTCAGGGTAAATTTTGTACCCATTGTTTAGAGTACACTGAGCCACATTTCAGAAAAATGTAATACTGACTCTCATGTAATACTGACTGTCATATCCGTGAGAGATACCAAACCCCAAGTACAGTACGTTGTTCAAGCACAGAGTTTTGACAAAAATGTTGCTCAGTTTGAGCGCTACTATTGTACTTGTACATTGTGGGGCGTTTCATAATTTTTAACTGTACGATGGAAGATAATTTATAGCATTTTGGTCGTATTGTGGTAGTCCCGATTTCAGAACACCAACTGGAGACGGTATTTCGCATTTTTACTCAATCTTTCTGGACAAACGTCATTTTGGAACGGAACGTTATCCTCTGCTACGGCCGCTGTCCGTCATGTTCATTCCAGTTCATTGTACAGTGTATGACATTTCAAACTGTGACACCGGTGATTATGGAATTTGCTCTCTTATTGGATGTGACATTTAATATGCTGATAGAAATTTACTGATATTTCCGAGAAACCTCTTGTTTCCGTATAATTTTACTCTGAGAATGGATACCGAACGTTTCTTCGAAAAGTCGGGGAGTCTGTGTAACATTCTACACAGGGTCAAACCCTAGAAGACAGTAATATTTATCTTTCATTAATATCCTTATCAATCAACGATGTATCAAATTGTATCCGGCCGTTCTAGTGACCCTCCTCGTCACAGGGAATATCGTGGGGGATGGACACAACAGGGAAGATACACCAAATTGAAATTACAGAAAACAGCCTCTTTCATTGAATTCAATCCACTTAATGTTTACCAGCGCAAACACATATACACACACACACACACACACACACACACAAACACATACGTCCTGCTCGCTACCTTGATATTTCCGAAGTGATCCCGTGGATAACACTTTCGCCACAAACGTCAGTTACTCTGTTGGCCACCTGACATATATTCTCTAATACGATTCCAGTACACCTGCAACAACGGTTGCTAAGCGGAGAGCCCAAGGCCGGGATTAGCAGAGTGAGCAGAACAAACGTTGACTTGCCGACGCAAACCGTAAAAAATTATATGAGTTTTAAGTAAAACCGTTACATCTCAGGGAAACCTGTTCCCGGGTTCGAACCTAGAATGGGCGGCTTCACACTGATGTATTGAGAGATTCAAATATACCTGAAATAATTAAAAATTTATCCGAATATTATTTGGAGGAACTGGTAAAGAAAAACCAAAGGACCGCAATTTTAATCCATTTTATGATTTTATTTTGATATGCGCTGCAGTTTTTAGGCGCTTTCGCAAAATTTCTAAGAGCGACTATTACCTTCGTCATGTCTGTCTGTTCGCATGAAACAATTTTTTTTTCGCTGGACGGATTTTCATGAAATTTGATATTTGAGTATTTTACTAAAATACTTGTATCTCGAGAAAATTCAAGTTCCATCAAAATAGGACAAGAATAACGGATACTTTATATGTAGACCAATATACATTTTTTATCATATGTCGCTCAATTCTTCTTAGAATAAGAAATATTTTAGACAAACATTTTAGAGAAACTCAAAACACACATTTTACATTAAATCACAGTTTTTCGAAAATCGTGCAATTTATGAGATAATGTAGAAAAATATTGTAAAGCCGGGTAGGCCACAGATGACAATAAAGCGCACGCAAATTGCGTGCTGCATACCTAAGTCTACAAATACACACTCAGAATATGTAATATATATTGATATATATTGCTTTTCCACTGCAACAATGGTTACACGAACGCATCTCAATGTTACGTTATCGTACATTGCTTGTCTTGTTTGGACGAACCATGAACTTTTTGCATCCATTCTGTAATGACATAACAGACGGCTCCAGTACTGCACCAATAGCTTATTTATATATTCTAGGCAAGCTCGACTTTTGTCAGAGCGACTCCCTGCTACAGTTTTATTCACGATGCGTTGCGATAAAAGAGACGCTGCATACTTCGAATACCGCATAAGATAAACAGACTTGAGATAAGAATAAAGAAAGTATGCTGGGAACAGACGTCAATATGGCGCAGGCGAGAAATAAGAATTTGTCAATTTTTGCAGTGAACTGAACGGTGTAACGACTAGTGCACATGGGGACTTCCTTTTGGAAAACTTTTTATGCAGCTCTTAAGAGTTTATTGCGGTTTGTAGCCCACAGTTCCTACAAAAAATAGAAAATTTATGGGTATTGAATGTTTGTAAGCCCTTGTGAGATATTATGCATGAAGCGAGAAGAGTGAATATTTATGGGTTAAAAGCTTGAAAACCCACATGAATTCCATTTGATCAGAACAACAAATCACTGATATTTTCTGACTTCCTAAGCAGTCGGCTTAAGAAAGTGATAAGTGACATAAACCCAAAATTGATATAATGAATATCTGAATTATTACCTTCTCGGATGTGACACCGTGGAATTTTGGCATATCCATCCGCATCTATCTTCAAGATAGCCTATTCTGCACTGGGGACGATAGCAGAAGGTTTTTGCCTTAACGTTAAAAAATTTCATCCTTACTTCACGACCGAAGACCGCAGCTTCTCTTCGTCAGCGTCAGACCATTAGGTCATACAACTGTTTGACTCATCAACATTTTATAATGTTATGGACTAGGTGTTTCTCCAACACATCAAGGCGTTCCACTTGCGAGACTGGATGGTTACCGGTCTGATACTTGGCTTCTCGAAAATGACGATTTCGTTAATAATAACTATAAAAGGAAAATGTAAAACTGCAAAATTATATACATCGTGGAAAAAGAAAATTTTTATTTTTTACTATATTTGAATTATGAATTTTTGACACAAGAAATGTGAGACTTCCAAACAGAAAACTTATAATCTTTGTAGCTAATTAACCAGTGTCTACTTTCTTAGACTGAATCGGAATTACCATTCTCCTTGCTATAGTTACTGTTTGGGGGGTTATGTCTGTTTGTGCGAGCGAGAGGTGTTGTTGACATGATGGAGGAACTTGCTATATTGTAATGTAGAGTGACAGCCAGAAGGTTGGGAAAATATCCTAGTTACGTCAACACAATTCCACTTCGGTCACGCAGATGGAAAAGGTTCCTTCTAAATGTCAGCTGGACAACCTACAGTCACTTGATGGCACGAATCATTGACATCAACTTGAAAACTTCCAATAATTCTTTTCAAGTTTAAGCGTTTTACGTTGATGCTCTCTTTGTTTCTATCTCGTTTCTCTACCTTGATTCATTTCGTTCTTTCTTTCCTTCCTTTCGGTAAAATAAAAAAGAAATTACATTTTCCGTGTATTCATTTCAACATAAAACCGTGAAAGAAGGCAGAACTCCACTTATTCTCAACATCTCATTGCATGGATTTGAGCTGTCGTCCTTAAGCCTCCAGTAGATTTACTCCTGGAGAGAGATGTACAGGTACGTGTTGAACGGGAGTCTGGGTGGTTTCCAGAGCCCGTCTGGAAGTTTCGGCGAAAAAAAGAAAATTCTTACCGTAGCGGAAATCATTTCTCGCTCTTTCAGCCCGTACAAAGTCACAATATTGACAGCTCTCTCTTCAAAGTGACCGAGAAAGGGCACAAAATACAGCGCAACTGTCAGTTCTACAGGTCGGGGTGCGAAAAATTCAGACGCCGGATCATCCAGCTCACATTTCGGGCTCACCCAGTCTCCTATCCAGTGAGTAGCGGCAGATTTTACCGAGGATATGAGAAGACGAGTACGTAAACTGCCAGGGTTATAAATATGCAAACCTGCAGACCTACCTTTTCTCCGCCACAAGTACTGGTGCTATGGACCGTAACTAAGTACGTGTACAAATGTACCTTGAGTCCATTCCATGCGTATTTATTCCCAGTGATTTAATCACCTCGGGTTTTCTCGCTACTTAATGGTGCTGTAGGAGAAAGTGGAGATGAGGATGATGACGACGACGACGATAAGAGTAATATTACTGGACACAACGGTGTAAAGATACTGTCACTTCATGTGCTATTCATGAGGTCTTCTGAGAAAATCTCAAACCATGTCTGTTACGGAGATGAGAGCCGTGAAGACCTACTTTAAAATTTTTGAATTTAGGTTGAAAAAAAAATTAAAATTTCGTTTTTATGCTACTTCATCGCAGATGAAGCCGACATCAGTGATCCAGTACATAAAGCAGCAAACGTTTCTGATCTCAACGCGAACCGACGACTTCTCCTTTGCCTTCTGCATGAGAAATATTTCGCAAAATTTGTTGCTGGCATAAAGACTGGACGAATCGCCCATATCTTTACTAATTGTTTCCGCTAGAAAAACCTGATGACCAGGTCACTGCAAGTGGCTCTTAAATGACTCAGGATGTCAACACTGGACGCTTCAGAACGTGTTTAGAACATTAAAATTCCGTATTCACATCCTGTACACAGGATTGAAAATATTGTACACTAATGGTAACATTCCTCTCACATAGGGGCTCACACAACGGGGTGGGGTGGGGGACTACCGGGGTTCAGCACAAGAAAATCGAAATTTATAAAACAAAAGTTTTGTAGACAAGATGGTATTAAACTTTTGACATGATTTACACTTCAACAGAAATAAGCAACTAAAATCGGCTGATGATAAGTGCATGAGAATTAAAAAATAAAATAAAAACCTTAGGATTTGAAATAAAAACAACGAGGATATGAGACTTTGTAAATTAAATTAGGTGATTTATGGAACAAGTAGTTTTATATACATACACATGGTGATCAAAATGTATCTGTGCACCTGATGATTACAACACAATCGTCAGGTGCACTTAGACTTCTTGATCATATATATAACATATTGCCAAGAATATTACGTTACGTTACTCTTAAAATATGATTTTTATAACATAAATTTTCAATTAAAATATATATATATATATATATATATATAGCGGTCTGGGTGAACCCACCCCCCTTCCGATGAAAATTTCTTGACGCCCATCTGCTGTCACAAAATCCAAAAGATAAAGTAAGGATTATTTAGGATCAATAGGCCGATGCTTGTCAGAGCGGTATGTGGATGAAGCTGGCTCAGGCCTATGACCAACGGCGAGATTTTGTATGTGTCATGCTGAATATTCGAGTTCAACCGCCACGTTTTTTGTCCTTTCAGCGGTACAAATTGCTGTGTTTGTGTAGTGGAAAGATGTAGTGCAGAAATATTCCACCTCTGCTTGTCAGCAGATTTGGGTGACTTAAACAGCTTGGCGTCCATAAAATATGGAAGACAGTGAGTACTGTACCATCTGGCCTTCGCAGAGCTGTAATGCTTATATTTGCGATCCATTAGCTAATTCTGTTTCCCCTCGTCTCTCACATCGTCCACTGGCAAATCGTTCTGCTCCGTTTCTGACATATCGAACAATCATGAATACTTCATCTTTCCTGATATATCGCAAGCGATTATTTTAGGTAGAGATACACTTCATAAAATAAAGTTTTTACACGCCAACGCAAAATTGCGAAAAGCGGCTATTAGCTTCGTTATGAAAGTCCGTCCGCATAGAACAACTTAGCTCCTACTGGACGGATTTTCATGAGATTTGATGTTTGAATATTTTTCGAAAATCTATGAGGAAACTCAATTTTAACTAATATCTAATAATAATAACGCGTGCTTTACGTGAAGACCTATGTACATTTATTGTAGTATCACGCTGATTTCTTCTTAGAATGAGAAGTTCTTCTGACAAATGTCGTGCAGAAGGTGAAAACACGCATTTTATGTTCAACAATGTTTTCCTGAAAGTCGTGCCATTTATGAGGTAATATGGAAAGAATATGGTACAGCTGGACAAGTCGCAAATGACAATGTGATACGGTTCATGTACTTTGGGTCCTGGATAACTAAAGTTACAAACACACTCTCAGAATAAGCAATACTTATTGCTTATCCACTGCATCAATGGTTTCGCAAACGTGTCCCGATATTACGTTTATACGCACATTGGCTGTCTTCTTTATATTCAATTGTACACTTTTCCACAAAAATGGGTGAAATAGTGGCGAAAGCAGCAGATTTCTTACGGTGGGCATAAAGGTATTTTCAAAATTTATTTTGGTGTTAAGGCCAGGGGTACATAATGACCACTCTGCTATGGAAGTTCGTATTATCGACGTTAAAATGATCGTTGAGATATGACACACACACACTCCATTCTATGTAAGTCGTATATCTGAGTTTTATAGGAAATAGAAGGAAGAAATTCATTCATAAATCATAAGAGAACATCTGTACCGCTTGTACGGCATATTTTACACGAAAATTTGATATTTCCTTCAAGGACATACATATATTCTGCTATTGTAAACCGCATTGGTTTATGGTTGGAATTTGTAGCGTTAATACTAATATTAGCAAGGACGTGTGGCATACTGCGGAAAGGATAAAGAATGGTAGGAGCTATAGGCACTACTAACGTTGGTTTTATGCGTGAAGGTTGGTAGAGAAGCGGGTGTATACGTATATATGTAAGCTTGTGTGCTGAAAACCCTTGTAAGTGAGAAAGAGTTAGCAGGGGTCGAGAAAAGAGTGCAGAGTAGGAAATATTTTAACCACTTTGCTATAAACACTCAGGTTCCAGTCCCAAACACCTGCTACAAATGTTATTATTACGTCATCAAGCACTGATATATGTATTTAGTAAGACTTATAACGTAATAACAGTGCGCGTATATGCCGTCACGCCCTGCTTGTTTCTGCCTGCTAACCCCAAGTGGTCTATATACGTATGAGGACGTAAAAACATAAAATGGAAGGTGTTTCAAAAATATTTATACTTACAGTGTTATCTAACGTTTATCATTCTGATGTAATCTGAAAGAAGATATATCAGCCATGGAGCTCAGAAGAGGTTTTACATACCCGAACCTCGAGAAAAACAAAGAGAAAAGAAAAATGGAAAAGAAGAGGAAAATCAATTATAAATCCTAACTTAAAAGCACAGAAATAGAGACAGTTTAGTCACTACATTGAATAGGCCGGAAAAACGTGGAATCCGGGTTTGATTCCCGGCAGAAAAGAGATTTTTTTCTTCTCTTGTACGTTCAAACTGGCTTCCGGTTTTTGGGCCCACGTAGACGCCTGTGAAATAGTTATCTGGTGTTCATTCCCTCTAGGACGGAGCGTGAAGCCAACCGATTAACTCTCTCCTGCTTATGTTAAGTATGCCTGATGATTTGCCTCCGCTCGCAATGCCAGTTCGTAACGTGGTTATTAATGAAGAACAATGAGAACTTCCTTATGTGGATACGTGCTGTAATTCAGTTACAGAGCCATCGTTAGGTTAACTGAAGAATTCAAAGGAAATGCTGAACAATTATGCTCTTGGAAATACTAAGGTTTGTTTCATAATTCAAGTGCTAGAATTAAATATGTGATCAATTGTTTATAAAATTTTTACTGCGAGAAAAATATTGGAAAATTTTGGGAACAATTTAATAGACATACATCATCTATTTTTGATTTCCAAGCAGCATATGACACGATATGGAGAAAGGAAGTATGGAGTGAAATGCATAAAATAGGTTTCCCCAGAAAATAAGTTAAATTGTGCGAAATTTTAAATAATGAAATATATGCTAAGTTTAAAATTAGGAAGCATTTATCCTTTGAATTTAAAGTTAACAAAGTTTGTACAAAAGTAGATACAATTGTTCCTTTGCTGCTTCATATAGTGTTGGACACTGGAATTGGAAGATCTGTAGTAGACACTCGGGGAATCATATTTGCAAATGTAGTCAAATCGTGGCTTATACTGATGACGTGTTTATTATGGGAGAAAGATTGAAAGATTTTGAAGAAGTACCTGCATCACTGGTCGAATCAAAAAATTTTGAGAACAGAAATAATGGCAAAAAGACAAAATTTAGCACAGTATGATGATAGCCTTACAATGAACGTAACACATGACACATGTAATTGTGAAATAGTGAAAGCCTATGCATTCTTGGAACAATTATAAACAATAAAAATGAAATAAGATCAGAGGTTGAGTGAAAAACTACGGATGCAAAGAGAACATATTATGCACTTCTACCCCTACTAAAGGTTCAATCAATACTAAAAGCAGAAAATATAAAAATCTACAATACATAAACAAGACCAGTGGCAACATACGGAGCAGAAACTTGCATATTGAATAAAGATATTGCTAAACGGCTGGCTGCTTTTTAAAGAAAAGTTTCAAGAAAACTTTTTGGCGGAAACTAAATTAAAATTGGAGAAAGCGATATAATAAAGAATTAATGCAGCTGTTTGGAGGCTTAAACACATTTGTATTTGTCAGAATAAGTCGCTTGATTTGGGTTGGTCATGTTAATAGAATGGATAGTAAGAAAAAAGTAAATCAAGTATTTAACAATAATCCTCAGGGAAGGTGACTAAGAGAAAGACAAAAAAATGGTGGAAATATATAAAAACGGGTATTAATAAATGCAAAGTACAAATTGGAAAGAGAGTTCCAACAACAGAGCTGACTGGGAGAAGTCCAATAAGGCATCGTAGGACCGCAGTGGACTGTAGTGCCATCGAACGATTACATATGTTGCAATATTTGCGTGTTCTGTGTCAGTGTGTGACAGATTTAATTGATACATATTTTGTAAAAAATTTAATTTCATTAGAATAATTATGAGAATAATAATTAGATCTATAATATTGTTATATTTTTATTTTCTATTATGTATATTGTTAGTTTTAGTTTAATATTATTATTATTTTCATGTAATGTGTACCTGATCTCTTTCTCGCGGTAAATCTGCCGGGGCGTGGCGCCGAGGTTAAGAAAGTGTAGACATATAGGTCAACTCCTCCTCCGGCCTTACCTGACCTGTTCTAGGGTGAAGTTTACTTTATTTATTATTTTTGTATATTTCGTTCTTTGTATCCTGTGTATAAAAATGAAATTTTAGGTCTTCAGGGCGCTATTTCATACGTGATGTGGTGTCCTGCGATGTGACACCGTATAGTTTGGTAGGTAGGTGCTAACCTTGTGCTGGAACATACTGCTTCCATCTTCGGAAGGTAGAGAGGGATGTGCCTTCAATGTGTTGGTATGTAGCTACCAGTGTGTAAGGTGTTACAAATCAGATATCGCTCTGCAGACACAAATATCCCTGAATCGTTGTTAATTTTTTTGTATTTACAATTTGCATTATCCGTTAAAAGTGCTCCCTATTGCTGGCGAATTATTCACTATACTTTGAACCTTTATATACACCCCTTACACGAAGCGTAACCCTTCTTGAAAAACTAATGATTTCTCGGTTAGTCGAGAAATTTTTCGAATTTATGGAAACTGATGGTTCATTACCGATTTTATGAGTCCGTTACTTGTACCTATGCTGAGTCGGAACGATCAGTTCCCCTTCCCCATTCTATATCTTGAATATTCATCTTAAAATTATCAATTCATCTCATCTATATATTCCAAGTGTTTTCTTTCCTTCAGATTTTCCCACCCAGACCCTGCATGCACCTCTTCCCTCCACCGTCCGCGCCAAAAGCCCCAAACATTTCATCCATTTTTATTTATTCACCCAAACAATATTTGGTGGGGAGTACAGATATTGAAGCTCATCACCACTCAGTATTCTCCAGTCCCATCTTAACTAATCCCTCTTAGACTCAGACATCTTCTTTAACAAACTCGTCATCACCCCCAGCCTATGTTCCTCCCTCAATAAAATAAGTGACATGTTTACACCATTTAAAACAAAAGAAGTATAACAGTTCTACATATTTCAATTTTGTATTTTTGGATAACAAACTGGAACACAAACGATTCTGGACCGAATGGTAGCAGACTTTCCTAGTTTCCAGTCTTCATGAATGCGATTTTATTTTGTTCGGTTTGTTTCTAAATATTTGGAGTTCACAAATTTTTAAAGGGTTTATTACTAGTCGTAATGCTGGGGTATTCCCCAGCATCCTGTTCGCGAAATAGACCAGTCTCTTTACGAGCGACGAATAAAGATTTGTGGTTTTCTTTACAGTACTAATGTCAGTGTTACTGAACCTCTTCAGTCAGTGGCTTTGTCTTGCGACCCCATCAGTAGGAAATGAAGACAGAAGAAAGTAAAAATAACTGTAATTGGTATAATGACTGTGATATTTGAATTATTTAATGAAATGAAGATAAACCTATACGTTACAAAATCAACATGAAAATAATTGTTTCGTGACCCATAGGTTGACAAAAGCTGACGTTTTCATGTCCAGTAATTTAATGTCATCGGCATAAACCAGTAGCTGATGTGTCACATTCACTTTGAACTCCAATTTCAATTTCCCTTCTGGACCTCCACAGCCTCTTCTAGGGTGAAATTTATAAACTTCATCTCTTCAGAGAAATAATTTAAAGTAATATAAACAACCAATTACACACAACAATGACAGTTTATTAATAACTTCGGCTGTCACCAGCAGGCAGCATCGTCGGTGCATTATACCACAAGCTATAAATACAGTCTATTGCTCCTGAGGATGGGCGAAACTATCTCTCGAAACATGTTGAACTGATTGAAGTTATTAATAAACTGTCATTGTTGCATCTAGTTGGTTGTTTATATTATTGTATCAACTGTGCATGGTCGTACTAATATTAAAAATAATTTAAAGCTCGGAAGACTGGGTTTCATCTACTTGTCATATAACAATGTAGTTCCTGCATCACAGAAATAACAGGATCCGTCAAAATTTCGGACGTAAGTCAATTGATGTTCAAGGAAGTAATCGCTTTTTATTGGGAGAGAATTATATACAACTCAAAAACACATTTTGTTGTTAAAGGGGAGAATTTAGTATAGTTGCATAAGGCAATACATGTAGTTACCATTGAGCTTTAAACTGCAAAATTTCGGTTTGAGCTACAGTTTTATTTAGTCAGAATGTATGGAAAGTTTGAAAGTTGAACACACTGCTACAACTGCACGTTAGGGCAAGGAAGTAGCAAGTTAAAGATAGAGCAGGAAATTAAATGTAAATACAATGTTGAAGTAGATGCGAATACAAAACAATTTAAAACATATATTTTCGTTGCTCTGATGAGTACTTTGTTTGGTTTGCTATATCAGGAAGAAATGTATGAAATACATCACGCCTCAACGAGTCTGACTACAAAGAAGCATAATTCGTGCTCATTGATTATAGGAGTAATACAAAAAGGGTCCCCCTTAAAAAAAAGTTTTAATAATCGATAACAGCTACAGATATTGCAATGACATAAATTTGCGTAACAAATGTACATTAGGTTTTAGGGTAGAGGCATACTTCACCCTATAACCTGCAATGGAGGCACAAACAAGGACTAGAAGTATAGTTCTATTCTTTCGTTAAGTTCGGCAGTGGAATTAGGTTTGTGTTTTACGCCACGTCCTGATCGCTTTAACCCTGGGAGTGATCCATTAACCATTGTGTAGAAGGCTGGGTGGGCCCAGGGCCTCCCTGCTCGGGTACGGAAAATCGCACCTCCACTGGGATTCGCTCCGCAGACCGTCCAACCCGTAGCGAGTCGCTATACAGGATACACTGTCCGGTCCCACGTACATAGCTCTGTGCTACTCACAATACACATAGGCATAACTTATATCTACTTAACGTTAACTAAATGTTCCGTTCTCAAATGTCCCTGCCATATGCATGTGTGTTTTCATAAGCAGGCCTCTATGTATTGTGTGTATATCCGTCAGTTTGAACGTATGTTTGTATTAGTAGGTACTTATATAGGCCTATGCGTGTATTATGTATGCATGTGTGTGTATGTATGTCTGTCTGTATGTATGTATGTATGTATGTATATATGTATGCATGTATGCATGCATGCATGCATGTATGTATGTATGTATGTATGTATGTATGCATGCATGCATGCATGCATGTATGTATGTATGTATGTATGTATGTGTGTATGTATGTATGTATGCATGTATGTGTACATGTATGTATTTATATACTCGTATTATGTGTGTATGTATATATATGTATGCATGTATATATGTATGTATTTGGTATGTATATATATATATATATATATATATATATATATATGTATGCACGCTTATATGTATATATGTATGTATGTGTGTATATATGTATGT
>Ga0123354_10014370_pt1 | contig 12331 bp, 9 predicted proteins | sample TergutLab28metaG_2_FD_97872 | JGI IMG/M metagenome (GOLD analysis project Ga0123354, IMG submission 97872) | Labiotermes labralis P4 segment gut microbial communities from Petit-Saut dam, French Guiana - Lab288 P4 | ecosystem: Host-associated > Arthropoda: Insects > Digestive system > Gut ... | reverse complement strand
GGAGATATTTTAAATCCATTTTAATCAGATAATGTGATTTTAATGGTTTGACAAGTATGTGCAATTAGTTGGTCTTAATAAATATTGTTATCACATTGCACGGTAATAAAATGAAAAAAAAAATTTCTAGTGTCTTACTGGATATTTGATGGTTTTAAATATTTATTGATGAGACTTGTAACTTTTTAAAAGTTACAAATTTTAGTTTCTACCTATTTCACTTTACATTAAAGTGAGATTCAAACGTACTTAAATGTCTGAAATAGCTACTGGATTTTAATATTTATCTCTCATTTAATTACTGATGGTTCTTGGCTGGAAAATTCTGGGGGTTTTTTCTCTGTTAAGGTTTTCAATTCTTAAATTCCTACAGATTTATTCCACTTGCGAACCGTTGCGAGGAAGATGTTTATTTAGAGAAATACTAAGTAAAATAACTATCTATTCTGGTGAGTAGCTCTCTTGACAGCAGGCTATGTAACTGTCTTCATTACCTCTTCTTATCTGTCAGTCTGCCTACACGGAGCAGTGAGACATCCACTAGAAGTGTTTTAAAAAACATTCTTATTTATAACTCTTAGTAAAATCAAATTTTCGTACTTTAGTTGAAGTCCGACAAACATAATAAACACTTGACATGAAGACGTACGGATGTTTAAGAAATCTGGCTGTGACTGGTCATTGTAATTGAGACAGACTATCGTGTGTTGAAGATAAGAGCTGAGGCTGCAGTGTAATTCGACGATCAAAATGTAACGATCATGAAAGATGGATTCTTCATCTCATTGTTTACGAGCTAATTAAGAGAAAAGTGGTATATCGCTGTATCAGGGATGTAGATTATCAACTTGTTAAGGCAAGGAGGAAACATTTTATTGTGTATTGTTTTAAACTTAATTTCCAGTAGAATGAGCGATTTCTTAATTCTGAATTTCTTACAGACTGGGTCTTGCTCTCACCCACCATTGCTTTCATTATTGCCAAGTGGTAATTGGACCAGAGACCGAATCTAATGAATAATCTCATCTAGTACGAGGTTAGGAATAGGGTCATCTTTACCTTCACTTCCCTTGAATCAGCTTGTAGTGGGGACTATTAATAAGCACAGGGAACCTTTGCATTTACCTTATATTCGAAGAGAACTTAAGATTTTTTTAAAGAATTGAAAATGATGGGCAACAGAGACCCGGTTTTCTGTGTCAGATTTTTTGTCTTTTTTACGGTTGGTGTTATGAGGAAAACGAAAACTAAAAATTGCAAGAAATGTTGATGAGACACCATTTGTCTGTTTTGAAAACTTTTTCTCTGGAAGAAATATAAGATTCGTTGAAGGCTCTGTAATTTTTTCCTTGAAAAGCTGGGTAAGAGATAAATAGAGTGAGGAAGGTGAAATGTGAATGAATGCAGCAGCAGAAGGAGGAAAGAATAGAAAAGTCTAAAGGTTTCTTGAGTCGACATGACAATGGGAGTACATGACGTCACAGACACGGATCACACTCATCGGGAAAGAAATTCTGTCCGCAACTACAGCGGGAACATTTCTTGAGAGTGGGACAAAGAGATCCCAAAAGTGGAGAACGAGAGGATAGGAAGACTCACGAAAATTGTAACATGTACAGAATGTTCCAGAATAAACGACTGACATTTTGCAGCTACCAACAGAATTGTACGTACGGGTAACATTGTACGAAGAGTCATAAAATGAAGGAAAGCACACGGACCTTGCGCTAAGTGAACTAGAATGTCGGTACGTATGCCTCTGTGGCCCATACACCTCGTGTGTTTTGAAATGACATTGCTCCTGCCTGCCGTGTTTAAATGAAAGAGCGCCACCGAATGACGGGGAGATGAGAAGGCGACATTGATATTTTCTTACAAGGTGGTTGACTCAGATATGGACGCACTCACCCACCCACGCACGCACACGCGTGCACACATCAACAAATATGCCATATTTCACTGCGGAGGCCCAAGTTCGGTTCCAGGAAATTCTATTTTAAATTTGTAAAAGACAAAATGGCGTCGGGATTTGCGCTTCTGCCAGTACTTCTGTTTTCTCCTGCCAACTTTATTCCACTAATATACCAATTTAGATTCGTCTACCATTGACGCCTGTTAGAGCTGGCGTTTTTCCTAAGTAAAATAAAAACACATACTAGAGTACGTGTGTGTATTAAATAAATATATACCGTACTCAACAACCATTCATTCTGTTACTAATTATAATATTCTAATCAAAGTATTTCTGGTTTTTCTGGGATATGCAAAAATAACGGAAGTGTTCATTTCAATCTACCAGTCTGTCTTGATCTCCCATAAGTGATACCAATAGATCTAGCACTTATTTGAAGCGCTGCCATTATATTCCACAGAGAAAACATTGGACTGATGAAATATGAAGCGAGGTTGTGTATATAAGGATTTATTTATTTTTTAATTTAAAAGTTCACATCAATGTTTTCTTTATGATCACAACAGTACTTAGAAAGCTGTATATTTTGTGGAAAGTTCTAGCAATTGTTAGTCTTTCCAACATACCAGTTTAAATTATTCCCATATGAAACACCGTCTATAATTTCGAAACACACTGCAGAGGATTGGGGAACGAATAGTAAAAGATGAAAAGAAACGGATTGAAAAGAGTGTAGGAAAAGCTTAGTGAAACTGTCTGTGTACGGAGACTGAAGGACTTCTAGTGGTAGGGAAAGATTACTGTAGTCTAGCGACACACAAAGTAAGGAAATGAGAGAACGAGGAAGAGGAGTGAGATATGAAGAAGGCAGATGGGAATATCTGGGGAACAGAAAGAGAATTGACTTAAGAAAGGATGAGATGATAAAGAAGAAGGAGAGGACGACTAGTATGACGGAGAAAAGTCGGGGCGAACATTCCTTTATGTCTATATTTCTTATATATTTTTCTCTCAGCTCTATTCTGAGTGTTACCATCCCTGCCGATAAATATTCTCTCACGTAGGCTTCATGTTGCCAGGAAAGGATAAAACCCACAGTGAGGGCAGTGGAAAGTTTACTTCTGCTCTGCTTACAGATTGTGCTGAAAGAACATTTATGCAGCATCTAGGTAAAGAAGCTCAGTAGCACTGATACAAAGCGGAGGGGCATTGAAGTCCTTATGTGTTTTCAGATTTACGTTCTCAGTAGAAAATTGGTTGCAAGAAAATCTTTCAGCGTTCAAGAAGAAAGCTTCCAAAAGGACAAATACGCTTAACGTGGAAATTCCGTTCTATATTTTATTTTCGCGCCTAGCGATCCACTGAATCAATACATGCTTAACTGGCTAACCGAAAAGTTGTCTCGATATTCGTGTGCGTCAGTACTCAGGATTTTTCCTTGAACCATAATCAAAGACAATAAAATATTTTCGACCTTTCGTGACTACTTTCTTGTAATCTGCGTGAAACCAAATTGATGGTGAACCTCCTTGTCCTTCACACCTGAAATTAAACGCGCACATCAATTAAGCTCTGTCTTTTTTTTAAAGTGAATATGATTATTTGCGTGCTTCTTAGAAGGAAAACTTAAGGTATTTTATGCTTCCACAAAGTGTCTGTATTTTATTAGGAATAATGTTTCATACATTAATGCTTTTGATTTTACTTACTATTATTCATAATTTATTTGGACAAATTAGGCGTTTTATTTTGAGAAAATTTTGTGGCATTACTATTTTCGATGTTCGTGATTCTTAGGTAGGTTACGGTTTTGTGACCCCAATCAATCACGGACATACAGACTGCTGTGTACTTTTACAGTGGGGGATAAGAGGCGATGAAACGCTAGTATTAAACTGGTGTGTATGTATTGAAGTTTTCCGTCTTATTTCTATTTGTTAATTCTAGACATTTTTAAAAATATCTCTGCTTCCGCCTCAAGTAATTTTGCCGGGCCTATTGATTAACTCAGGCTGCAGGACCCAAAGTATTTGGTTTCGTATTTTTCTATTTTATTACCTGAAGACGAAAAAAGTAACAGTTTCCCAAATGCTGTTTCTAGCAGATTACGAGTTCATACAAAAATAAAAAGTATGGTTATATTTAATAACTACTGATGAACCAGGGCAGGCGGTAAGTCAGTAATGAGCAGGTTTTGAGTAAATTAAAAGTAGACGTTAGAATGACCGTGCATCGTGATAAATTCTTATAATAAAACCAACTAGATGCACTAATTTCTCAAATTTATTTTTGGAATAAAACTCTACTTGTTTCGGACAGTTCCTCTGTCAATCATCAGGAGCGAGCAGGATCGGGACGGAACCAGTTCCGTCCCGATCCTGTTCGCAAGCTGTCAGCAAAACTCTATGACATATATCATTGCTGTGTGTACAGTGAAAAACTCCTGATGATTGACAGAGGAACTGTCCGAAACATGTAGAATTTTATTCCAAAATTAAATCTGAGAAACTAGTGCATCTAGTTAGTTTTATTGTAAGAAATTAAAATTATTTAACTGACCGAGACATGCCAGTGGGAGGTGAGAATGTCGCATTCTTAACCTTACGCTCGTCAAGAATGTGAAGCCTTGTGTTTCAGACTGCGGGCATGGATCAGCAGGATTCTGCAAAACATGGTAGCCTTGTGCCAGGCCACATGTTTTCACAAGGCAACAGTCCGTGTGAGTAAAGAAGTATCTGTTTTTGCATTGAAATCAGAAGAGTCGTTGCAGTTTTCACAAAACTACACCACTGAGCCCTCTTCTGAGCCTGTAGAAGCGAGTACACCCTGCCATTCTCTGTCCATTCTTTCGGTTAAGTAGGCTATCTTAGTGGCTGTCTTCCTATCAGATCTTGCGACCAAAATATATGGATTTCTTATTTACTGCATACAAAATGTAAAGTGTGAAAATATCGCACACAGGCTCTACATAGTGTGATTTCTCCTTTAAAATATTTATAAAACGTTATACAACACGTGTCTTGAGGAATTCAATGTTCAATTTACACGCAACGGTGAGGTGGCGCAAGAGGTCGGATGATGAAAAGGGGGTACCTTGTGGTTACACGTAAAATAAGTAACGAGGAAAATCGCGTAGAAACAGAGCTATTCTTTCGGCAATTATTGGTTTGGATGCAGGTGGGTTCGTGATGAAGACAAGGATGCTTGGTTGCGACAGTCAAAATTCTCATGCGACACCTTGTGAACTTCTGAATGCCGTCTTCCCACGGCTGCAATTATGACGTCCTTATTAGCTGGCGGCCTTAGTGTCAGTGGATGATCTAAATTGACAGTTGCATTAGATATTTAATTTCCTGCCTTGCAAAAGACGTCGCGCAATCGTCCAAACTCCTTAGCATCTGGATGTAGTCTACCAGTACAATGTAGTGCAAAATCACTATCGTGCATGAGAAAGTGCTCGGCTATTGGGGTCATCCAGAGTGACATTCCCGGATCTACTACTATAAGATCCGGGAATGTAAGGACTAATCTTTTGATTTCAATAGTGTTGTTCCCGAAGTATTTTATAATAACTAAATCAGGTATATACACAATAGTATTAACTGACTTTGTTTATTGCATTTTCCGATAGAACTTCAACATAACCTAATAGATATACAGACAGACAGATAGACAGATAGACAGGTAAATAGATAGATGGATAGATAGATAGATAGATATATTGTTGTATATTTTATATTTTCTTGTACATAATTTAAAAGTACTGCTTTTAACCATCCACCATTAATTTATATATCATATTCGTCAAGAATTTTAAATTATATTTTAGTTTTAATAGCAACGTATTTTACTCATTGCAGTTAATAAATACCAGAAGCTGTAATTATATTTGTACGAGCTCCTGATGAAGGGTGTCAACACCCGAAATATGTAGAGCTGCATACAGAAAAGTAATAAACTGAATACGTCGCATCTTGTTGGACAATTATTAAATTCGATTAACGAAGCCGGACCGTTGTATATAAAAAAGGCACATATTTAATTTTATATTAAGATTTTCAATCATAAAATAATTAATTGCCTAACGTACGTAATTTTATTATGGAAAACCTCAATAACACATGTGCCCTGCATGATGTTCTGTTTTGCCGAGCCATACCGGTCAGAAAATAATAAGGTGCTTATTATGTATTTAGATGGTTTATGTGGCAATAAAATTCATCGCTGTGTTGACATGAGCCGGTCACTGGGCTTGTACTGAGACAAATGGCTTCGGTCCGCGCTGCTACATGTATAGATTTAAGCTCCACTGTAACATATCCCTAGCCCCTTTGTGTAACAACTGCCAGAGTGTTCTCTAAAAATGTTCGTATGTATGTATTTTCTCTTTCCACCATGCAGCCCATACCTGTCCCATGTTATCTACGAGGTTTGTTCAAAAAGTATCCGGACTGACCACAGTACATGAAGTAGATAAGGCTTATGGGGTTTCAACCCTAATTGTCTTCAAAATAGTTCCCTTCCGCAGCTAAACACTTCGCGCAACGTTTCTGCCATTGTTGGAAACATTTTGCGAATTCCTCTTTCGCGATATCTAATAGTGTCTTCGTCAAATTTCGTTTGATGTCTTCCGTTGCCTCAAATCGGTGTCCTTTCAGAAATTTCTTAAGCCTTGGGAATAGGAAAAAGTCACACGGTGCGAGATCTGGTGAGTATGGCGGCTACTGCAACTGAGCGGTGTCGTGATTGGCCAAAAACTGCTGCACAAGATGTGAAGTGTGTGCGGGCGCATTGTCGTGGTGCAGGATCCATTTGCCATCCCGCCATTTTTCCGGTCGTTTTCGGCGAACTGATTCACGCAAATGTCGCAAGACCTCCACGTAGAATTCCTTGTTAATTGTTTGCCCGTCGGGAGCGTACTCGTGGTGTACTATACCCTAAGAAACATAAAACGCCAGTAACATGACCTTTGTTTCGCTTTGCACTTGGCGCCCCTTCTTTGGTCACGGAGATGTGGGACCCTTCCACTGTGACGATTGCTGTTTTGTCTCCGGGTCGTACCCGTAGACCCAGGACTCGTCACCTGTCACAACGTTCTTAAGAAACTGCACGTCTTCACATAAACGCTCAAACAAATCACGGGCGATTTTCTGACTTTGCTCACGTTGGTCGTGTGTTAGCAAACGCGGCACAAACTTCGCGCACAAACGTTTCATGTGGAGATCGTCGGTTAAAATTGCATCGCATGAGCCCACGGAGATCCCACAGTCATCCGCTATCTCTCGTACTGTCAATCTCCTGTTATTGCGAAAGATTGTTCTAACTTTAGCAATCAATTCCTCGTTTCTCGATGTTGACGGTCGTCCCGAGCGAGGGTCGCTTTCAACAGAGGTTCTACCCTCTTTAAATCGACGGAACCAGTCAAACACTTGTGTACGGCCCATTTCATCTTCACCATATGCTTGCTGCAATAATTGATACGTTTCCGTTGCGGGTTTTCCGATTTTAAAAGAAAAATTGATGCAAATGCGCTGTTCGGTACTTTCACACATCGTAAAAATCGCTAGGACATAAATGCACGTGTTACTTCCGCGACTCACTACAGCCAGCTGAGCAAATGCAGCCACTTGCAACTTGTGTCATGAGTTGCTAAGACATGTACGAACATGTCAAGACTGGTTGCAAACACATCCCACCCAGTGAACAATCACTACAATTCCAATCCGGATACTATTTGAACAAACCGCGTATATTCCTTTCCTTAGCATTCCTGTTGGTAGCAAGTGAAGAACACAGGTTGTTTATTTCATAAAGAAGTTTAGATATTCCGTTTTGTACGAATTAATGAAGTGTTTACTAGCAGTAAGAATGTGTTCTCTAAACCACAAGGCTCGAGAAAATTATACTGCCTATCTAACTAAATATGACCTTGATATATCCAGGAGTAATGTGGGATGATTCATGCGCCGGACCTCGGAGAGGTGAGAATTAAGTATGATGTGAGTCAAAAAATTAATTTTGAGAGGCCATTAGGTGCCCTAGGAGCATATGGGTGGATAACAGTGAGATTTGAAGTTTTCGTAGCGTTAACTATGAATATTTCTGTAGTGTAGTGTGGTAGAAAATTACCTTCTCTATTTTCAAACTGAAATGGTTTTTAAAGAACTGGTTGTAGAATCTGGGCTGCATTGACTTTATATTTATAAGGTCCTAAGAGTTCTATAATGTAAAATCCAGTTGCTTAAAAGATAGGGAATTTATTAAATGTCTGAGCTGTTATCAGAATATGAAAGACTGTAATTCGTGGAATGAGGAGATTATAGAAAAGTCAACCGACTTTTGAAGTACCGAATATCAAAGCGTTGAAATCGAAATGCATACAAGTAATAAATCTTGCGAACGTTCCCGCATTTCTAGTCTTTGCTCAGAAACATCTCTGCTGCCAATATAATCCCTAAAGCTTAGTAGTTACAGTATGTACCGCCAGTTTTAACATTAAAAAATTTTACGTTTTGCTAACAAGTACAATGGTGCGTATGTTTGTGGTTCTCAAAACAAACATCCATTCCTTCACTACGCATTACTAAATAATTAACTTTTCTTATCTTAGTGGAATTGTTTTACTGCGCAGTACGAAACTTAAATTGAAATATCGTTCATTCTTACCTGCTGTGCCGTGAATATAGCGGTCAGTCGCCGATCCCTCACCGCGGAGGTCCAGATTAGAAACAAAACTCTGCCCGTATAAGTTTTGAGGTGAAAGATATGATAGTTTATCAAGTTTTTCTCAGAGTACTTCGGTTCCCATGTCAGTACAGATCAACCATTATTCCATACACATGTTGATTTTACCAGAAGGACAAAGAGGAGAAGTTTGGGAAACTAAAAAAATAATATATATATTTATCTTTCGGCAATCAGGGAGCACTGGATAGAAAATTACTTTCACTTTCTCGTTTTACAGGGTTAAGTACTGAGTTTCGACACCTTACTTTCCGTCAAAGTATGTAAATATTTGTCGTACTTAAACTAATTTGTAGGTAAATCAGTACACACTATCCCTCACTATCGGTACACACTATCCCTCACTATCAGTACACACTATCCCTCACTATCAGTACACACTATCCCTCACTATCAGTACACATTATCTCTCACTATCACTACACACTATCCCTCACTATCAGTACACACTATCCTTCACTATCAGTACACACTATCCTTCACTATCAGTACACACTATACCTCACTATCAGTACACACTATCCCTCACTATCAGTACACACTATCGCTCAATATCAGTACACACTATCCCTCACTCTCAGTACACACTATCCCTCACTATCAGTACACACTATCCCTCACTATCAGTACACACTATCCCTCACTATCAGTACACATTATCCCTCACTATCACTACACACTATCCCTCACTATCACTACACACTATCCCTCATTATCAGTACACACTATCCCTCATTATCAGTACACACTATCCCTCATTATCAGTACACACTATCCCTCACTATCAGTACGCAATATCCCCCACTATCAGTACACACTATCCCTCACTAATATACGTATATTTCGCACAAATTCAGTTAATATTTAAATATACTCATAGATCCAAAATTTATACTGAACCTGTCTATGATGTATACACCCTGCCTCTAAAAAGCGAAATGAGTCTAATATATCCTAACATGCAGTTCTTCCGCCTCAGTGAACATATATTTTTCGGCATAAAAATGTCCGTTTTTGCTGTATAGAAAATAATCACCATTTATGTTAAGAATTATGCAGGCGATAAAAATACGGGTTGAGCAAAATGCAGATACTGACTTAAAGTCAGGGCAGGCGCTACATAGAGTAACAGCTGGGCTCAAGAAGAATCTTTGACCATAATCAATGATAACGTTTCAAAAGTAGTATACCACATGGAGATGAGTTATCAAAATCTATTTTGTTTCTACAGATTTGCGAGTCAGACACAAATATTTTGTACCAAAACTGTTTTATTTCAGGCGATTGGCACATTACTTAACATAAGGTGGACAGGACTTAGGAATGAACATGAAACCAACCCCTGTGAACCAAGACGGGACACATACTTTGTCGTATGTTCAAGGTACATGGGTGCAATATAGGGTAGGGGGTACTGGGTTTATAGACAGCATCTATATCCAGGCTTAAACATATAACAGGTATATTGCTTTTTTCCTTATTAAAGCTTAATGGGTAGTGGGCATTTTGGTAACGTTGTTACTGATTTAAGGTGAATCACGGGTTGTATGGAGCGATTTATCTGTATAGGCGCTACAGCATCAGGTACGACAGTGGTTAAAAATAAGTTTACAATGCATATGTATAGATTTTATTTCTTCATTTTAAATCTAATAAGAACAGCTCAGAATTAATTGTCCTATTGTATCACTACTATATCACTATTGTATCACTACTATATCACTACTATATCACAACTATATCACTACTATATCACTACTATATCACAACTATATCACTACTATATCACTACTCGTCACCCACCACATTGAAATATTTTCCATACCGTGAGAAAATCCCTATATTTCCTGTTGATGTCATTTCATCTCCTGTGTTACCAGCCATTTTTGTCGCAGTTGTTTCAACCTCTCAATTACCCTCACTCTGTGGTCCGCAAGATTCTGCTTCAACAATGAGAACAGTGTCTGAGGATAAATTTCACTGGCAGTATCACAATACGCGTAGGTCATTTAGTCATAAAATTAGATGCTATGTAAACTTATTTTCTGACCGACCAGCGTGGTAAGTTTCCGCATATATTTCGAAGCTACTTAATGAGATAAATAGGTCATGCATATGGCGGGATCTCGTATTGCCTTCTTGCATCCCCTTTTCATTTTCGATATATCCTCCCAGCTCTTTGTGCATCATTTTACTTTCTTCCGACGTCTGCACTAGGGCACTACGCCATTGTTACTCACGCACGTTCAAGTTCGCGGAAGTGTGGCAGGAAATATGGCACTTCCTGAGCCTTGCCCGTTTTTCCTTCTATTCGTTGTGCGTCGCTAGTAGGCTACTGCTGTTATCGCTGTTGCTTCTTCTCCTTCCGTTCACTCATATCTAATGGTTCTTCTGCTGGCTTTTTCGCTAAAGGAAGTGGAAACCCTAACATTCATAAGAATCTAGCACCAACGATGTCACACGCATTAAATAAGAACATATCTTCCGTGTTAAATGAGTCTTATACAAATTTTGGGCTCTGGCCTACAAATTACAACTAACAAGTTCGGATTACATATCCTGCTTTCAAAACCATGTCGACTTGAAAGTTCATGCCGATCATTCGGAGAAACATTCTTCCTCCATCTTCAGGGTTAAAGTTAAGGCGTTGCGGGTAAACGAGGTGACTTAGGGGTTGGGTCTCTTTGGTTTGAATATAAGACGGTTTGCATGGAATGTGGTTAATTGGAGACACGGGAGTGCGGAATACTATAGGCCTTTTTCCGTACCAGTCGACAACAAGTTATGAATGTGGACCTTGTCAAAACATGTGAAGAACGGGCAGCCAAGAAATCTGGCAAATATATTCAGAATAGAAATTTTAAATATCGATATCGGAGTTGTACTAAAAAATTTTCTTTGATTGGTCGAGTCTTTGATTTTTTTTTTAAAGAGGCATTTTTAAATTAATATTTACTCCTTATGTAACCAAACATTATGGTGAACAAGAAATTGTAAAGTATTGCAAAAGAAGTTCATATGGTTACCATTAATGTGGAATCAGTGGACAAGCCACGAAATTAATGATTTTGAGAACTGAAAACCAAACCCGGTACCTCGTAATAATCAAATGATATTTGCTTATCATTTGGCTTCTACATCCAACTTTCTAACATTACAATAAATTCTGCAACCTTTTAAAAAGTCATTTTTAAAATATTAACCCGACCAATTCACATCTGAGTTTTCTCCTGAATTTGTTTTCTCTGTCATGTTTGTCCATGATTGCTTTACCAGTGTGCAGGGATGTTGTTTTGCAGATTCGTTCACGCTTTTAAAATCCACATTTACACATGTGGACAGCAATTTAATTAAAAACCCTAACCTTATTAAACAACTCACAAATATCCTCTTCATTATATATATATATATATATATTAGCTGTTAAAGTTTTGGTTTTTGGACCATTGTCACGGACGTCAAATTGGAATACATGTTTGGGAAGTACTGAAACTTTTACACTGTTTGACATTTAACAATAATTTCACATATAACATAATGATTTGTGAATCTTATATTTATTGGACCGTGCATCATCTTGATAGTTGAATAAAGAGAGACCAACTTGATGTCACTTGCTTTTTTATTTCATTATTTAATGCTCAACATGTTTCGGATGTTAATACATCCATCCTC
>Ga0123354_10014367_pt1 | contig 12332 bp, 9 predicted proteins | sample TergutLab28metaG_2_FD_97872 | JGI IMG/M metagenome (GOLD analysis project Ga0123354, IMG submission 97872) | Labiotermes labralis P4 segment gut microbial communities from Petit-Saut dam, French Guiana - Lab288 P4 | ecosystem: Host-associated > Arthropoda: Insects > Digestive system > Gut ... | reverse complement strand
GCGGGGCCAGTTTCCAAGATGGCGTCGCAGCAGGAAAAGGCTTTCTGTGTGCTCCGTTTTGAGGTGTCCAGATCTGTGATTACAGTGCAGCGTGAGTTTCGTGCACGGTTTAGAAAAGACGCAACTTTTGAAACCGCACCATTCTTTTGTGTATACCCTGTATGTAGTTCGTTTTTTGGTACTTAATTTTACACCAACACCTAACTGGCGACTAATAAACGGTCTATGTTTTCATTAAAATATTTATATTTTCCCCCTAGACCAGAAACTGGTTAGCCCAATTCAATTTCAAACATTCATGGTATTCTTCGACCTTCTAATGGAATATTCTAAAGCAAAGTCAGAAAAGCAGTTGCCCTAAAGTATCTCCATTTGGCAGATCGTTCTGAAGAGGAAGCGTATCAGACAAATGTCTGCGTACCCCGACTTCACTGAACATTTCACTTAAACGAATTTTAACTAACCACAATGCGAATACATAGATTTCTTAATAAAATTTTTACTTTCAAGAAATGTCAGTTACGTAGTCAAAATATCATAGACAACTAGATCAACCATGATATCCGAATCGGTTAGGATCGAATTTATGGTGCCGGAACATGATCCAGTAAAGGATAGCACAGCCTCAGCCTCTAGCAGGATCATTTTAAATTCTATTCGGCTTTTATTATCGGCCAAACCGTCTAAGCATTTCAGATGGACAGCTGCATGTACCCGTAATTCAGAAAGGACATTCCCGGAGAAAGTGACCCGTAAGACACCAGAACAGATATCGCCTACAATAGTCCCTCGGGCACCTCGGAGTCTTCGAAAGGGGTTTGAGTGCCCACGAGAATTTTAAAATCTACCTTATATAATACCGTTATGTACGTGAGGTAATGAATAAGACTCATCCCAATTTCCATGTCACAGTGATGTCAAGCCGCGCTGATGCTGAAGAAAGAGATGAGCGTCGAATATATGATGTAGCAGATAATACGAGTCTTTGGGAGTTACGTACGAGATGAGCCTTACTAAACAGTTGAGTATGGGTCTGTAATATAGCACAACCAGACGGCAGCGAGCCAATAGGTTTGATTAAGGCTTCGCTTGCTTTCAGTATAAAGAAGCGACCAAGAAGGGGGACGCGGAGTAGCGCGTGAATATTATTGGTGTCAGTAAGTGAGTGATTGAGTCACACCAAATCAATAACAAGTGATAATAAAAGGTAAAGTGATCCCGTTACAGGCCCGGTGTGGCCCAGAGGATGGGTAGAGGTCTAGCTCTACTCTTCCATGACCGCGGCTCTAGAAGGGGGTGAGTGGTCAGCAGCACGCCCCGACCGCACTTTACCTCCGAGAAAGACCCGGTACCCATTTTACAGGAGGCTGCGTGGGCCCCAGGGCCGGTCTAGACGGACGGAAAATCTCGTCCCCACCGGGATTCGATCCCGGACCGTCCAGCCAGTAGTCAGTCGCCATACCAACTGAGCTACTCGGCCCACAATAAGTGATAATAGTCGACAGTAATCGATTACAATCCATAATAATAATCATGATCACTAGCAATTAACACAATTTATTCGATATTAATCGATAATAATCTGCTTTACACAAGAAACGTAAAGCGTCGTCCAAACAGTTGATCCATTATACTGCCATAATTACGATAGGCTGCGCTCTCCGTAAGGTACAGACTGAGGCTGAAGACACTTCTTTTTTTTAAAATATGGTATCCTCTGTAAGGTCTGAGGCCTAAGAAACAATTCAAACTTACGTTACACATACCTTAGATTGTTCTTGTTGATTGAATTTAGCAAAACAACCAGTTCATACACCCGTTCTCCCAAAGAGACGTTGTCTTAACACCAAAAAACAAGATCTTAAAATTAAATTACACACTTCTACCTACAACATTCTGTAAAATGCACATCGCTGATTACTACCTAGGGTGAGGTTTCACGTATCGTAATGCCTCTTGATACACTATATTTTTGGTACGTCTCGCAGGGACCTGTAAGTACGAATGTTCTGTACTTTCAAATCGGCAACACGCTACAAACAACAGCCCATGAGGAAAGCTACTAGTCTCAAAATCAACACCTACAATTTTAAGGGATGTCCCTTGTATTTGTTGATGGACATAGCATATAAAAGGCGGAGTGAAACTGCAAATGCCCAAATTGATATGGCACATCTCTGGGAATTATTGGTATTTTGGGAACGTATACATCTTCCTATTTGAACAGCCGGTTCCTCCAACGCAAAATAAACAAAACATCCACACAGGGTACATCAAGAAAACACACTCAGCTCCCTTGAGGAAAATACACGTACCATAACCACCCTAGAGACAACAAAGCCCTCGACACCGGCGGGTTAATAACAGGCGCTCACACTCTTGTAGGAAATACGTAAACAACCAAGCAACTAACCAAGGAAGACACGTTACATATATGAGCACAATGTCCACGTGATTCATCACGTTATGTTAGTTTTATAATAAACCAATAAATATATCCGTCACACACAACCTATGATTTGTTAAAGAACCAACAGCCTCACATCAATGTGTAAGACAAAGTTTCGCACCCATACAAAACAAGAGGCAAATTTGTGGTTTAAAACCGAGGCTCTGTATTCCTGTTCGTAATGTCTTAAGTTTTTAAAGTGAAAAGTTGTTAGCCCCTCACACAACCAAAACCTACAGGATCACTTTTGGCGGCTGTCTACGACTGTTTGTTATATATTCGCAGCTACTCTCCATACCTGCAGGCCGTCTCCTCCATTCGCAAGTTGGGAACACGCCTCTCTGTGGTGAGAGGGACCCACTTATTATGGTCTGGGTTTTCACAGAAGCGAAAACTAATATTATGTTCTTAGGGGTTGTAACACTTGTAGACATGAAGGGAAATCCGACAGATTCCAGCGGCACGTTGTTAACCACTAACAGACTAGGCAGTACCGTAGCTTAGAACACAACAACACAAACACTATAACATCGGTTATCTCCCCTACGTTTGGTGAAACCACGTATTCCAATAATATAATAATAAATTGTTCCTAAAGATCTCAAGCAGAATTTGCCAGGCTGCTGGATTGGAGAGTATATTAGAAACCTTTGATACATCAGTCTCTAATTCTTTAACCAAGGTGACTATATAGATCGAGTAATGGAGAGACTGAAAATCCATGGTACAAACTATGAACAGAATCAGATTTGCAGTTAAGTCTATAACACCGGATGATCTCACGCGGGATACAATAAAAAGTGAAATACCGAACGAACACGCGAAGTGAGAGGAATGGGGGGCATATTTGGCTTCACCAACATAAGCAGCACACTGTTACATTCAACTCGTAATTCATTTATGATTCTAACACTAACTGCTACAAATAGAGCGAACAAATCGTACATTTACGGACGCATTGCATAGTCCTGTGTACATTCTACTGACTCGCATGAAATTTAATTATCTTTCAGCTCATTTACATCGCGTACAACAATTACATCAGTACTTAAATACGTATTCATGAATTTTCTGTAGTAGAAAAAAGAAAATTAAGATACTAATCAGTCGCGTTGTGTTGCAAATTGGAATTGTCATTCTAGTATCAGCTACTCAAAAATGATTTATCTGGGTTTCATTAAATACTTAACACAACGAAACATATTTCAAATAAAATCTGTAGATCATATTAAGTGATATATTGAATAACTGCAATTGGGTTGGCACCCGATGGCAGTAATACAGTACACATTTACACACAAACAATACACAGAATAACACAATGAAACACAATACCCAGAACGGAACATACATAAGAATAAGAATACATAAACATAACAGGAAGAATACATAATATAAAAAATTAAATAGAGGCATAACATAATTAAATAGAAGCATAGAAAAAATTAAACAGAAGCATATACAAAATTAAATAGAAGCATATCTTACAGAGTATGGAGATTATAAGTGTTTTATATGATAAACCCTCTAAGCAAAATATCTATAAGTTTAAACTGAAGTTTCTTGGAAAGCGGGTCTGAGGTCCACTTGAGAGATATAGGCAACACCTTTACGGCAGAACGTCCAACACTAATTTTGAAAATCCATTTCTTAGTGTCGGAATGTCTCCTTTACGTTTTATTTCTCTAGTCTACACTGTGAAAATAATGACTAATATGCCGCGCGAAATAAATGATAGAATGAAAATGAAGAAGTGGACACATTTTCTGCAGATCGCAGACACGACGAAGGCTTTAAAAACACTTAAAATGTGTATGTTTCAAGGAAGTGTACTGTGAAGTTCTTACTGACTGTATAAGACAGGCAATGCACGTATAACGTAACATTAAGGGGCGCTGGCATAACCACTGTTGCCGTGGAAAAACAATAATATGAAATATTGTGAGTGTGTCTTGTCTTAGTTACGCGGCATCCAAATTGTACCTTTTCTGCGCAGCGTTATATTGTCATCTGTGGCCTGTCTGGCTCTACCACATGTTTCACATTTATCATAAACGGCACTCTTTTCGGGAAAACACGTTGAATATAAAATGTGTGTTTTGATTTTATCTACAACACTGTCCGAAACACTTCTTATTCGAAGAATTCAGCGAGATACTGTCATAAATTTTTATGTCTTCATGTTAAATATCCGTTCTTCTTGTCAGATGTTAATGAAAGCTTAATTTTCTCAACAGATTTTCGAAAAATCGTCAAACATCAGATTTCATGAAAAATCCGTCCAGTGGGAGTCGAGTTGTTCCATGCGGACCGACATGCAGAAGTTAACAGTCGCTTTCCTGAACGTGTCTCAAACGGTACATCTAAGCGATCATCACCGTGAAGAAAGGACTGAGAATTATCATACAATGGTATGCTGGTCCTCTTCGTGCATTAGTTCATCGCATGGAGATGGCCATTAAGATAGTTGAAACATGTACGGCACACCACATTCTACACAGTCATTACGAATTTGACTCTACATGTATACAAGTCTACAATAGTTGCATTCGGCAATTTCTTAAATCCTTCTGAAATTAAATGGAATGCAGTGCCCGCCTGCTGAGTTTGAATTATACAAGAAGTTCCCAAATGACGTAGTACAAATGCTCAACAGGAAATATATATCATGTTCAGACCCGGTAAGAATATCTGAAGTTTGCTATGAGAGCCACCATTATGAGCATTTCAAGGGGTGCCTTATATCCATGACAAGCCTGCTTGTGCACAAACGGTTTTGCACTGTTTCTGGCAAAAAGCCCTTCCCGGCCTTCTCTGTCTAACCGCAATACATTCGAATGCTACGTCTTCCTAGTATAAACGTTTTATATAAGCTTTCGAACATTATAAACCGCCCTTCTATGTAACGGGTTATAAAGAACATACACAAATTAGAGAAAACCATATACTGGAGGGACCACGTGAGAGATAGCCGTGACCAAGCAGACAGATTTTAAGGTCAATTCTCCTTGATTATCGCCGAAATTCGCGGCCGAGTGGTAACTTCTGACTTCAAATTGAATTTCATCAAATATTCCATCAACAACTGTAGATGCAAAAGGCATTTTGCCAATCCATGAAGAGGAAGTGCGAGATGACTATGAAAATGAAAAAGAGAAAGAAGATATATCTCGAATATATGTATTTCATCTTGGACCGCTACAGGTGTAATATGAAAGCCGTGAATGAGACTGAAACACCCACAGCACAATCGAAGGTTTTGTCTGAAGAGTTATCATATTTTTCAAATCAAGCAAATCACTTCGCTGAATTTACATAGTGACTGATCTGTACACAAAATCAAAGATCCCACTCTCACTGCTGATAGAATTAGAAATAACAGGTATTTCGACAAACCAAAGAGAAATAAGCGAATACAGACCCCATAGTTTTCTTCGCGGTCGAGGATGGGGATACAGACACTAAAAGCAGTAAACGAGTCTATACAATGTCTGCATCTGCACGAGAAACAACTGAGTAACGCGTGAAGAGAATCATGAAAGATGGACTTTTACACCATAAAATAGAGGTGGTACACTTCTGCGTGTTGCAAGGTATATGCACAAGTTTTATCAAAAGCACATGCACGATAAATTCATTTCACGGTACACATAATGTGGAAAAACTGAAATATTTGGCATTTGACGGCAACAGTTTGTGTTAAAACTGGAACGTCTGGAAATCCAGGAGATGTAATTCCATCAAGATGCAACTTCTGTTTGGAAGTACCTGATCCGGTGTAACCTGACAGACGAATTTTCCGTGACTAAATGCTTTTCATAGCACTAGCTGAAATGCGCCCTAAGACGGACTTACTTCTCGTCATGTCGCGATTTTCTAAGGGTTTTATAAAAAATCATTTTTCCAGGCTATAATATAAGTCACTAGAAGAACGAAAGGCAGTGTACAAACTGCACTTACAAAGTCCCCTTTGTAATTTTTACATTGCATATTTTATAAATTTTCACGCGAATTCCCTAATTTTTCACGTATGGAGAACAAGGAATGTGGGTACAGACGTCGCGTATAAATCATGCAAGGCGGCAGCTTGAAATTTGCAGGCACAAGGCAACGCGTTTACTGATCTTTAAAATAAAACAGGATCTACACTTTTAAACACATTCTAACACGCGCACAATTGAACTTAGTTGCATGTAGGATATCTCGGGAGGCAATAGCCATGCTTGGGAATGTTCTCTAGTTATGCATTTCAAGAGTAAATTGTAACAAGAGTAATTAGAATAAATACAGTATTTTCGTAGAGTCGTAGTTAAATATAAAACAGGTCTCAGTGTTCAAATTAGTTATTCGTTGCAGTGTTAATATAATACAAACCTCCAATATTAGTAAAAGATCATCACATTTCAAACCATGTTGAACAAGATCCAAAGTAACGATTCGAAATGCGTGGTTTCGGCTTCGATACATATTGCAACTCGCACTGTTGCTAGTGAAAGCGGAGTCACTGTCAGAATAGTCCTTGTCTAAATCCTATTTCATTGTACCTTACTTAAGCAATGAGATATTATTCCTATCAAGAGGTAATAGCAGAATATCCAATGATAGCTTTGGGCACTGTGTCGAATATTTGACTTTCAAAGGGAAAACCCATTGCATTACGTAGAACAGAATACTTAAACGTTAACATGATGGCTCTGCTCTCCCCATAACCATTCTCCGTTGGGCATGGCTTATGAAGTATATTATACGTGGACAACCCACGTTTTGTCCTCGTATACTTCTCTAACATGCCAGATGAGACGATGCCCAAACTCAACGGAATCCATTCGTGTTCACAAACAGTCCGCCACTTGTCCCTATCCCGAGTCAGATCAATCCAGTCCACGCCCTGACATCTTAGTTCTTTCAGATCTAGTTTAATATTATCCTCCCTTCTACGTCTGGATCTTCCATGTAGTTTCTTGCTCTCGGGTTTCACCAGCAAAGTCCTATACGCATTTCTCTTCTCTCCCCAAATGCGCCACATTTCCTGCCAATTTCACGCTCCTAAATTTAATCACCCGAATAACATCCAATGAGATGCACGTACCAAGCTCTTCACTACAAAATTTTCTTCACTCTCCTGTTACTGCCTCTTTTTTAGTCCCAAATATCTTTTCCACAGACACATATGAAAATAAATCTGGATCTTGGGCGTTCTTTACCAAGTTACATAAACCGTATAAGTGGAGACCACGTCCGTTCGTCTCATCCGTCCGTCCGTTTTACCTAGTATCAGAAACTAAACCTCTTTCGAATTTTTATGAAATTCAGTGTACGTTCCCTGTACAAGAAGTTGTTGATGGAGCCTGAGTTTCGTAAAGATCAGCACAGGCTTAGTCATAGTTTACTTCCGGGTATAAGAGAATTTGTACTCGCAACCCACATTTATGTAACTCTCTGAGCGAAATTCGGTACAGAGGATCTTCATGTAATGATGGTAGGTAACTGGGAGTTTCGAGAGAAGCGATGCAGTAGAAGCCACACTTAGTTACGGGCGAAATTAAATGTTACCACTATTTGTTACTCTTTCTTCCGATTTGGATACGAGGCGGTAAAGACGCCGTCCATAAACACTTCTTGATTGTTGTGAGTTTCATGCAAATCGACTCAGTAAAAGCCATACTTTACTTAGGAGCGTAAATGAATTACTATCCGTACTCGATTTTATGCATTGTTGACCATGCATCTCGATACATCTGTGTAATCAAACCTATCAGTTGTCTGTCTGTTGGCCGGGTTGAGATGGAAGGTCCATCTCAACCCGGCCAACAGACACTCAACTGAAAGGCACAACACGTGCCAATTGTTGTATATATACAGTACACCTCCTGATGATAGGCTACAAATATGCCCGAAACATGTAAAGGTTGATTGACGAAATAAACTGAGGATAAGCAGTGCATCAAATTGGTTTTATTACAAAGATATTATTCGTACTTTCCTTACGGGTCTAAATCAAATCGTACTTACGCGTGTACCGTGAAAGTGTAGGACATTTTGAAAGTAAAGCTCGTCTTGGTAAAGTCTTTGAGCTAATCGCGGACTGCATCATTTACTATATTGTTACTTGGTCATAGACAAAGCGAAAAACACTTCTATCGATTTCTCAAAAAATATGAACTTCAAAAGTTTCTGGATTAAAATTAAGATTAATTTAATTGTACTAAATTAATTGGGGTTGTAACTTTTTTATTTTCCTCTCTGGACAGCCTGGTGCTGTATCTTACCTTACACTGACGCCAATCAGCTTGAGAGTACTTAGATTTTCTTTTTTTCCTTGTCATCATCATTTGTTGAATCACGTACTATGTAGTTACGCACATGTTCTCGATTACACAAAATCTTATACACGTTAGGTTCCGCCACCTAGACGCCATTACCCTAAAAATGGCTGCAACTTGAAAATGCTAGCTGTCGTGTATTGACTCGAAATTTCAGAGACTGTACTTTGATTAATGTCGGTTATAAATGGCACAACTGCCGTTTTGCTAGAGGCACATCAGCTTCTAATACCACCTGTAGTCATATTGGAGCATTCAGAGAAAAGAAATCAATTTCTCTTTAATAAGTAAGCAAATAAGATTATTAATTGAACTTCCCGAATTAAAAGTTACAAAACATTCAGTTATTATTATTATTATTATTATTACTGTTACTACTATTCGTTTTAATATTGATAAATTTACAGAACAAATCATTTTCTCATCAATCGCGTGTCACTCTGCTATGGCACTGTTATTGGGCGTTCGCAAAATTGCAAATAAGAGCGACCATTAGCTTCGCCATATCTGTCTGTCCGATTGCACGTCTGTCGACCCGTCTGTCCGCATGGAACAACTCGGCTCTCACACGACGGATTTTCATGAAATTTTATATTTGAGAATTTTTCGAAAACCTGCCTAGAAAATTCAACTTTCATTAAAATGATAAGAAAAGCCGGTAAAATTAACACGAAGACATACATAGATTTATGACAATACATAAGAAATGCTTCAGACAACAGGTGTAGAGAAAATCAAAACACATTTTATGTTCAATATTTCTTTCTGAAAACCGTGCCGCTTATGAGATAATGTCAAGATATGGTAGAACCAGACTGGCCACGGATCACAATATAAGGCTGCGTAGAAAATATGTGATTGGATGCCGGATAACTAATGCAAGACTACAAATAAACAAACAAACACATAATATATTTTATACTTACTGCTTTTCCACTTCAACAATCGTTACGCGAATGCGCCTCAATATTACAATACATGTATATTGCTTGTTTTCTTCAATAAACATCCATACCATACGTTAAGATTTTATGGAACTCAAAGGTTCATTACCGCATTCACAAGCGCCCGCCACCTGTCCCTATCCTGATTATCTGAGAACCGGTTAGTTTCTCAAGACGGACTCTGTTCCATGGAGCCAGTTAGTAAGTACAATGTGTTACGATATACTCAGTATAATCATGTATAGTCTTTTTTCCTTCTTTCGACTATACGAGCATTTTCAATGAAATTAACTTTAATGATTTGTTGTCTTGATGTTACCTCCTTGTACTTGTGCTTGGCCCCTAGGCTGTTAAGCTGGCAATTATTATTATTATTATCATCATCATCTCCTTTATGCAGGGTATTTATACTTATATTCCTGAAACAAACTATGTCTCTAGGGAACAGAGTGTTGCAACTATTGTTGTTACTATTCATGGTGCTTATATCGTTAGTTTCAGTGTTGAATCTATTGAATATTTAGATTAATACTTTCCTAAGTATGTGTGCAGTGCCCAGTATGGCTGATTTCTGTAATTCCTTGACTTCATGTTTTCCTGGTATGTTGTTCACGTATTTTTTGAATGACTTTGAATTAGTCGCAGTCACCCCTATTATTACTGGTATCACCTTTGTTTTTACATTCCACATGCGCTGTATTTCTATTTAAGGTCTTTATATTCTAAAATCTAGGCTTATTATTATTATTATTATTATACGATACTGATGTCTCTTGTCACAGGCCTATTCTTCCTGGTACTTCTCTTGAACCAGCGGTGATCCACACTTTCTCAGGCTTCAAGCTTCACACTGCAGTACTTTCCGTATTATGTGTGATGTTCCAAGTATAGCTGTCTTTTGTAGTGAATCTACCGTATGTTTTGCTGGTACAGCTTTACAGCTTCCAAATTTTTCCTTAAGCTTCTCGTCACTATTCCAGTGGCTCCAATTATTACTGGTATAATCGTACATTTCAGGTTACACATTCGTTGTATATCTATACATAAACTCTTGTATTTTAACTTCTTTTCCGCTTCCTTTTGCACAACATTTTTGTCTGCAGGTAATACCACATCTATCATTGTGCACGTTTTCTCTTTTTTTTGTTTTTAATTATTATATCTGGCCTATTTGCTGTAACTTTTCTGTCTGTGTGTACTGCTTGATTCCACAACACTGTGACATCTCCCTCTTCATACACTGGCTTGGGCATGTATGTGTACCATTTGTCTGTGGTTTCATTGCCTAAGACTTTGCATATTGAGTAGTGCAAATGTGTACAAAACTTATCGTGTCTCATTAAATGTTCGTTCTTCGTCAAAATGGGGCATCCCGAGATTAAGTTGTCAATAATTTCTTCGTGTTGTTTACACAAAAGACATTTACTCTAAATTTCTTCCTTCAAAGTTTTATTCTTAAAATAGTTTGTACTAATTGCTTGGTCTTGAGCCGCTACTATTGTACTTTCTGTTCCTCACCTGATGTCGCCAGATTTTAGCCAGCGACATGACTGTTCAACGTCCACCAGCTTTTCATCTAAGTTACGTGGCAATTGCCCAAGCATCCTCTTTCCGTGTCATCCTTCTTTTGTTTTCTCCGCTATGTTGTCCTGCATTTTTTTTGTGTCTTTCTGTACTTCTGTCCTGAGGCATCTAGCTGTCTGTAACACTGCTGAGTCGGTGTTGTGTTGGTTTGTTCTGACAACCTGTATTAGTAGGTCTTCCTTCCTGTCTACATATTCCACCAGTTTTGTAATTTCTACTGCATAGACTGCTTCTAACTGCATCAAGCCCCTTTCTCCCTGTTTTCAGGGGACATACAAGTGATCAACGTCTGCTTTTGGGTGATGCTGTGCATGAATGGTTAGCAGTTGCCTTGTTTTTCGGTCTAGTTTTTGCAGTTATTCTTGGTGCCAGTTAACAATTCCAAACTGTATCTAAGTACTGGTACTGCCAATGATCCAACTGCTTGAATTTTATTCTTTGCACTGAATTTTGTACCCAAAACTAGTCTCAATCTCCTCAAGTATTCCTTCTTCAGCTTTTCTTTCTCATTCTTATGCTGTGTGTCAAAACTCTCTTCTATGCCTAAATACTTGTATGCTTTTCTCGGGTTCAGTTCTTTAATGCCGTTCCCAAATGTGCTTCCTATATGTATTTTGCTTTGGACACTAACTCTTTTTAAACATATTCTTGCACATTTTTTTAAACCAAAATTCACATTTATATCTTTGCTAACTGGTTGCAAAATTTTTATTTCATTCTTCAAATCATTCTCATTTCTACCTAGCAGTTTCACGTCATCCATATACAATAAGTGACTTATTCTCCTCTCAGTTCTATGTACTTGATAACCACAATCAGCTCTGCAGTTCGTTTTTAATGGAATGATTGCGATGCAAAAGAGTAATGGCGAAAAAGAGTCCCCTTGGAATATTCCTCTTCGTATCTGAATGGGTTATGACTGCATTACTTCCTGCTTTGTTTTTTAAATAAGCCTTGTGTTCCATTTCTCCATAGATAGTTCACAAAATCTGACAGTTTTACTGTCCAGTCCTACCCATGCTATTGACTTTT
>Ga0123354_10014366_pt1 | contig 12333 bp, 5 predicted proteins | sample TergutLab28metaG_2_FD_97872 | JGI IMG/M metagenome (GOLD analysis project Ga0123354, IMG submission 97872) | Labiotermes labralis P4 segment gut microbial communities from Petit-Saut dam, French Guiana - Lab288 P4 | ecosystem: Host-associated > Arthropoda: Insects > Digestive system > Gut ... | reverse complement strand
TCAGGGATTCGAATTCCACAACCTCGGCTACCATGCCAAGTGGATCCATCACCATCCTCATTCAACTGATTAACAAAAAAGGTAAAACAACACTGAAAAATGTTTAAAAACTGATTTTTAATTTTTTATTTAAGTTTTTGGTTTTTTTTTTTTTGTGTTTCATATTGACATAATACTAGAGGTGCATGATTAAGAGGCCTAAAACCATCTTCCTGTTGTGGTCAAGCTTGAATCGCTCCAGTCTGCCAGAATATAATGTGTTTGGTTTTTGAGCAAGTGGTTTTTGATGTCGGCTATGCCAGATGACAGTTGTTATGAAAATGTCAAAAGTGAAGAGACCAATGGTTGTTAGTTGGTGGTGGTTATGCCACATAGCAGTTTTTGTTACGAAGCAATGAAAAGGTACAGAGGTATCTGTGCCTTAGTCAGCTTCAAAGTGTAATATTTTCTTAGCATGATCTATCAGACTAAAAACTTTCATATTTATTGTGTGAACATTCAGTGAAATTGTAATATCGTAGAATCTTGCTATGGCTGTCATGTATATGACTGGATGAACTGCAGGGTTCTCTGTGGAAACCAGATTCATATACTGTGTAATAGCATGTGAGTGTAATGCCCAGTCATACTTTTATGAGCGCTTTGAACTGCGTTAACAGATTGTGCCTTTCTATTTGCCCTTCGCAATAGATGATCTTGTGTGACAAAATGTTTTCCTTTGCACATTATGTAAATATTCCAGTTTGCTAATCTTCTACTTGAAGTGTTAGGTTTTTTTTAAAGGAGGAATATCTGTACATATTGAACTGCCAAGGTGACTGTTACTGTAATATCAGATTTACATAAGTCAAACTGGTTTTTATTTTGAGTTTTATATTTCAAAGCTTTCAGAAACCATCCTATCTCTCCTTCCTTAATTTAAAATGTTTACAACCTATATTGCTTGTTTCTTTTCAAATGCTGGATAGCAAAATGCTTGTGGGTTTGTGAAATTTCTGTCTCTGATCACCCGTAAATCTGTCATATGTGTGTGTATGTGATTCTTCCAGTTTTACCTACAATATTTTCCTGTTTTCTGAAGGATTTAAGCATGGCACAAAACATAAGGGAGATCATATTCATTTATGTAGGACTTCCTGTAATGCACATTCTTCATGATTGGAATTTGATTAGATTTTGAATTGGGAAGTTGTATTAATTAGATCTGAAGTCTACATTAATATTTAGCACATTTTGTGTCAACTGACTTTGTTTTATGAGTTTATATATGGAGTTTGCATTTTGTCCAGAATGCTTAAGTGGAATTTCAAATAACAGTTTTTAAAAATACTGTAACTTATTTACTTAAACAAAAACATGAAGTTGTCTCTACACTTGATCATGTTTTAGGTATGTTGAATGTGTATTTTTTGGTGTTTATATAAAGTACTCGCTTATGAAGGAAAGTTTTTTTTTTGTTTTTTTGAGTAGGAATACCATTGTTTGACTTGATTACAGGCAAAACTCTGGTCTGACTCAGAGTAGAACGTTTTGTCATTGCAGTCTGAATGTTACAGTAAAACACTGCCTTTTTAATTACACTGAAGAAAATTCTCTGACCTTTTCATGATATTTGCTTTTTATTTTTTTTATAGGACAGGAGATATTTCTCTTCTTTCTGTGGATGCCATTGTAAACTCCACCAATGAATCTATGTCAGAAAGAAATCCAGTAAGTGATAGGATATGTGCCAGAGCAGGACCAGCTCTCAGAGAGGAGATTCGGCAAGAAGTAAAAGGTGAGTGTGTTGATAACCTGTGTCAATAAATATTTAATGTTTTGTACTATCATTGTGAATACTCTTTTAAAAGTATGATTTATAATAACACACTTCGCGTTTTTTATGACTTGTACTAAAATATTTAATTTTTATTAAATTTTCTTTTTGTAAAGGAATGGCATGTCTCATGTCTGAAATTTAGTAATGAAATGTGTGAAATTGCAGACCCATAAGTGAGTGCCTTTGTGTTTGTTGGCCAGTATCCACATTTAATTCCTAAATTTGTGGAATATACTGCTTATGGAATAAATCAAAATGGATTAAAGTGTCAAGTTTATTGTATCAATAAAAGAGTTTTATCAAAAATTCATTAATGGGCCTATGTTTTCAGTGTGCTTCAAGACTGAGACATTTAGTCTGTTATTTACGTTATATTATGTAGAATAAAGAGCTCAAGGAGATAACCAGCCCAGGCTTAACGTTTGTGCGTCACTGGGTGACTGTGGCATGATATACATGCAGATTTTATTGCAGTAAAGCATTACAGAATAGTTGTCATTGTGATCTGTTATCATGTAGTCTGAGAGAAATCTTAACTGCACTTGAAACACCATGGAGTAATGTAACCTCCAGACCCGTAAGTAAATTTTAACTAGTAATTATTATGACTTCATGTTAGGTAATGTGGAGAATGTGTAGAAATTGGAGCTGAGAAAAAGACTGAAATGTCTGGTAAAGGCAATGGTAAAGTTGTTCCTCTGCTTAATTACCCACAATGCCATGAAGGCACATGGGGGAGTGGTGGTATAGCTTCATGTGTTCATATGCTCACCATCCCTTAGAGGTGAGTTCACAGCCCCTGCTACTGACCTAAGGGTACAGAGCCCTGCATACCCGTGTCTAGAGGGCTGAGTGGGCTCCAGATATGGTTGGGTCACTTTGGGAAGAGCAAAGTTATTTGCCTGTGCTGGGAATTGAGTCACGTTCCTTGATTGTCCAGTCCATGGTTGAGTCACTTTAGTAACTGAGCTACACCTGCTCCTCTGGAATTTTATTCTTTGAATGTTCCGTGATTTAGGTGAATGTGACTTTTTTTTTTGGTTGTTTTTAATTATGCTTCCACCTTTCTGACATAGCAGTGAATACAGGAAAGATGCAAAATGTTTGCAGTCAGAAATTTACAATGTGGTGCGTGTTTAAGAAGTGTCAGTCAGTAGGGTAAGTTACAGTACAGTGTCAAAGGAGGATGTCAACATGTAAAATAATTATTAGTGAAATGTGGATCTTTACTCATTAAATTACTTGGCCACAAAATGTTACCTATTTAGTAAAGTGGGCTGCATGAGTAGAAGGTAAAGACATCCCTGTACACTTCATGAAGGCAGATTGGGAAGTCGAGGTATAGCTCCATTCGTTTTTAATCTTGGCCCTGGATGGAGATGAATGGTCAGTCTAATGCCCTAGCTGCTTTACCCATGGGGAACAGGCCTCTGGTACCCATTGAACAGAAGGTTGGATAGGCCAAAGAGCTGGCCTGGATGTTTTGGAGAAGAGATAAATATTTTGTTCCTGCCAGGATTTGAACCCTGAATCATCCTGGGCTGCATTAGTAGTCTGATGAATTTTCAGCTGGATCTGAATATTATATGCAGTCACTAAGTAAATCTGATTGTTGCAATGTTTTCTTTTATGATGTTATTAAAGAATTGTGTTCAATTTTGTTCACAGAGTGTCGGACTGGAGAAATACGTGTAACTCAGGGTCATAATCTCTCAGCACGATATGTGATACATACTGTTGGTCCCAGGTACAATGTAAAATACCAAACGGCAGCAGAAAATACCTTACATATTTGCTATAGGTTAGTTAATAGCTTAGTTTTAAAACCATAAACATATTAATAAAATTGGGAAGTTTTGTTGTTGCAGTGGTATAGAATGATGGGTACATATGATGATTCATTATTTTATTCAGCTCATCTTCTTGGTTTTGGTTGTTGTGAACTGTTCACATAATTGCACATCACACACTGTGAGTGCAGTTGCTGTAGGTCATTTGTAACTGGTTAATGCCTTCAGATAAAGTGCATATTTATGTCCTTGTAAAACTGAATTGTAAATGGTCAAACAGGTTTATCATACAGTGATCATTTCATAATTCAAAGATTGTAATATTTCTATACTGCAAGAGCTTGAAACATAATTTGTTTCATTGTGACCTGTTTCAGCAAGAAGCATTTTAACTGATGAATGGCTTGCATTATCACACTTATCTGTTTTGTCTTGAATTATTGTTTCCAGGAATGTTCTACAAAAGGCTTGTGAAGTGAATATATCTACAATTGCTCTGTGTGTCATCAACTCAGTTAGGAGGAACTTTCCTCCAGATGAAGGTGCACACATAGCATTGCGTAAGTATTCATCCCGGAATTGTTTGAACCTATTGTTTAAGCACATACTGGGCCATTGGTGAGACATAATATTATTTGTAGAATTTGTACAACTTTAACAGGTGATTGATCTGGCAGGATTTTAAGCTGAAAGGAAGATAGTGTTTGAAGTGCTGAACCCTGAGTGTCAGAGTTGTTTAAATAATATAAGACTGAAGTCAGACTTCACAACTTAAAACTGTACTTTGGGATGAAAAGTATTGCTTTGTAATTGACTTGGCCATATCAGATACATTATTTTGGTTCCATGCAGGCTTAGTTCAATGTGGGCATTTACAGACTCTTTCATCCTCACTGTTTAATATGTACATCTAATAGTAGTTAAAAAGGAAGAATTCAGGTCAACTTTGGAATATTTTGTCATGGAAATAAAAATCTAATGCAGAAGCATTCCCTCTTAAACAGACATTTTATGACACACCACGATTATTTTACATCATTGTCTTCCCAACTGCATATCTGTTGGTTCATCTCTGTTGTATCATACCTGATAATCAGCAGAGCAAATTTTCAAAACACTGTTTTTAGATAAAATGAGGTGATAGAAGAAACATATATGTATCACCTGATTTCTTTTATCTATGTTTAATGTATTTTACTTGATCCTTTTTGTCCATGCTTAAATTTTAGTGTATTGTGTAGGGCTTGATCTTTTACCATCCTTTTCCTCTCAGTGCTGTCCGTAATGCACTTCATTTCCTCTTGTGCTTGTTAGTACTGAAGCTGAAAAAATGTGTTTGTTAGCTTTGCCACATTTGTCTGTTTTGCACATGGAACAACTGAAGAACTACTGGATTAACTTTTGTGGAGTTTGGTAGCAGTAGGTTTTACCAAAACTTGATAATGTTTTAAGTTCTGCTGAAGTCAGACAGCAAAAATAGATGCTGTACATGAAGACCTTTATGTGTGTCAGTGTACATCTTTGAACATTAGTCATTAAATATTTCAAATGAAAGTTGTAGAGAGAAATGATACAAAATGTATGTGTCTAAATTAAGCTGTAGTGTTGATAATAGCACATTTGTAAGAAAGGCTATGGATTGTGAATGAATTACAGGCACTGTCCGGCGGTTTCTGGAACAGCATGGAAATTGTTTGGATTTAGTGGTGTTTGCTGTAGAGAACATTGATGTAGGAATCTATGAAGTGTTGCTTCCCTTGTACTTCCCCCGTTCATTACAAGAGCAAGAAATGGCTTTATGGCAGTTGCCTGCCAATGTAGGTGGTCCCGACGGTGAACCTCTGCTACCGGATCGCCAGATTCGCATCATTGATAATCCTCAACACTCATTAGATGGTGAGTTACTAATGTATTTGTCTTCATTCCAATGCTGTGTCTTTGATACTGTACGTGTTGCTGTTGAAGTATGTAATCACATTATTAATTGCATAGAGTACCTATGTATTCCATACATCACATAAATGTTGTAGTTAAAGTGTGTAATTAGAGGAAAATTTGTCACTGTTGCTTGTTACTTTATAGAATGTGTAGATATTGCATCCAGTGACTATATAAGGAGAAGGAGAAGACCTACACATTTTGAAGTCCAAATGAAGAATGAAATTAATGATGATGATGATGATGATAATAATAATAATAATAACAACAACAACAATAATAATAAAAGAGGAAAGCAGTGAACTATAATATTACCAGCCATGTCCCCACCATGTGGTGGGCCACATTATATTCACACCACCATCTGATTTTGCTCTGTTGTGTAATGTGCTTGATGCTCAACTATTTCCTTGGCCTCCGTGCAAACCAGGGTGTGTCTCATCCATCCTAGGGCTATTATAAATAGAAAGATAAAAGGAGTGGAGAGGGACCATAAATTCATTCTACATGTTACCCATAGTATGGGTTTTGTAGTTGAAGCCTGTAAGGACCTTGAATAATATACTTCTATTGAAACGTTTAGTTAATGTATGTTACAATTAGGAATTCTGTGGACTAATGTTTTTTTAGAAAATGGTAAAACATTTACCTTGTTCGACTGTCATCACATCTTTTTGTTCATTTTCATATTCAGAATTTGAATTATAAGAAGCTTTTTTTTTATTCCTGTGAAATGAGTTTCAGTTGACATTACATGTGCTGTTCCTTGTGGTAGGCCATCAAAGAGATCTCCAACAGAGATGTTCTTAGTTCTTACATTTTACACAGTGGAATTAGTAAAGGATATCCATAGGAAATTTCATATATGTTACAGGAAATAACAGTAAAGGTGATATTTTCTATCTGCGTGGCATGAAATATTTATAGAACTTGGTAATCCATGTAAGAAGAAATATCTGCAGTCTGAAAGAGACAGAGTACCATTAACTGAATAGGTGTGGCTAATTTTTACACATCTTGTAACTAGGCAGATAATCTAATTTGTCCCAATACTGAGAGTTCTTAGAGAGTTTATCAGTACTTCATTGTACATGCAAACATCAACAGTTATGACATATGAGAAAACAGAATATGATAAAAGATGTGAAGGTAAAGGTAATGTTGCCCCTTCATTACCATGAGGAAAGTAGGGGGAGTAGAGATATAGTTCCACTCATTCTTAACTTCAGCACTAGATGAAGGTGAATGGTCATTTTTATACCCCAGCTGCTTTAGTACCGAGGAATGAAAACTCGATATCCATTGAATAAGACGCTTGGTGAGTCTCACAGCTGGTTTTGACGTTTCTGCAGAGAAAAAAATCTCTTGCCCTTGCTGGAAATCAAATCCCTGGTTGTCCAGGTTGTAGCCTAGGTGCTATTCCAACTATGCAGGTCTGGCTGAAAGCAAAGTGGTGCACTGGTATTTTTCATGACAAGTTTGTTGGTTCTGAAAGTGATTAGGATTCATTTTATGTTTTCATTTCTTATGTATTTATACCAGTAGTTTAATTTGGTTTAGGTTGCACAACAAGGAGGATGCTAGTGTAAAGTCAGAAATGTCTGTGGCATCATAATGAATTTAAGTATTCTGTCTTTAGTGGGGTTCTGTTGTGTAGATTTTAAAATATTTTAATTTAGAATTGCAGTATGTGTAGTTCTGCCACTAGCACCATTGTAGTGTGCACTACATATCTTTTATTTTATTAGGTATTGTACAGGTTTTGACAATACCTGCTTGTAAGAATTGTCTTTATCTAATGCAGAAGTGCACAATTCTTTTTAAAAATGTAGGAGCCGCCTCAAAGTACTAGACACTGGCAGGGTGACATGAACAACATTCCATTCTGAGGACCTGCAAATATTAGTCATCACCATACAAAATTTAGTTGCCCACACGACCCGGTGCCCAGGATTTATGCACCCCTAGTCTAGTGACACTGAGAGTTTTTTTCATTGAAGTATGAGTAGAATAGGTAATCCTTGAAATTCAGTGCCTGTTCCTAAAGTTGTGAATTTTATGAACATCCCCACAGAAATGTAAAATATCAGAAGTTCTGTGTGTGAAGCTTCTGAGAGATGTCTGGTAGTGTTTATAAAAAACAGTATGATGAATAGAATATGTAGACCTAACAAGGAAATATTTACATGAGGCTGGGTAAATTGCCCTCTTAGGAGCTTCATAATTTTTACACTTTACCAGATATTGTTAGGATGGTCAAAGTCAAGGAAGTGAGATAGGCAGGACATGAAGGATGCATGTTAAAGTTGAGATATATGTACAGTTTTAGTTTAAAGATGTGATGGGAATAGATAGCTTGGAATACCTAGGCATTAATGTCAGGATGATATTAAAAATGGATCTTAATGAAATAGCATGTAATTTTGTGGACTGAATTCTTCTTGCTCAGGTTAGGAACCATTGATATGCTTTGTGAATGTGGTAATGGACTTTAGGTGAGGAATGTTTTAACTTAGCTGAACAGCTGTTAGCTCCTGAGAAATGAACTGTTCATGGAGTTAGGTAGTTAGATTGTCTATTTGTATTGCTTCATAATTTGCTGGATTTCACTACCTTACATCTGTGATATAAGGTCTGCTAATTGGCCTTCTGTATCCTCTCTCATATGTGCTGTCACATTCCAATTTACATTTCCAAACATATTATCAGTTATTAAACTTGCATCTTAAATTGTTATAATAAGGTTTGTGTCTGCAAATAAACGTGTTTTATGTTGTTAGAAACATGTTAGTAAAATCGATTTTACGGACTGATTCATTGGGTAGGAGGCAGCTGTTAATGAGTATTGTCATGTAAATGAATAGTTGGTATCTCGTTGTCTATGGGAAATTGGAAATTTTATATTGAACATATCTCTGTCATATTTTCAGCCATAGGTATAACCTGTGGATTTTGTGTTATTACTTTTGTATTGTAGTGCCTTTTGCAGAGCTGTTAGGCAGGCTAATTATTAAGCAATTTTATACATGACTAGCTGTCATCCTGTTGTAGTGCAGTAAGCTTATATCCTGTAGTGTGAAGAGCCTTTGTGTTGCTTCAGCAATTGAGCCACACCTGTTTACAGTGGGTGTCATCTGTTCATACCTGCCTTCCTTCCTACCTTCCTTCCTTCCCTTCTCCATCCATTTGTTTGCTTTGACTCCTCACTCTGACAAACAATCTGTAGTCTTTTGAAGTGTGTTTAGTAGCATAACATGTTTTCTTACTGATGTACAGTTAAGAGCTTATGACGAGCTTATGACGAATGTGAAAAGGAGGAACCTGGTTCATTAGTTTCTCTGTAGTGCTATGTTCTTGTGAAGGGAGACTTTACAGGGTATCATTGCTAAATGAATTTGATGGAGCCTTATTATGGATGTAAGTACTGAAGTAACATCAAAGGTACTAATATAGTTTAAAGTGTACTGATTCTTAATACTCATATTTTGAAACCAGTGTAACTATTTAACTAATATAAGTCCATTGAGCAGAGACCTTGAGAAGTTAATAGTTCTTTGGCTTGTCGAGAAATTCCCTGTATTTTATGGAACCCTTAGGGTCATTAGTGTGTACATATCAGCCCACCACATGTCCCTGTCCTGAGCTAGATCAGTTCAACGCATGTCCTCCCACCCTATTTTGTTGAAGACTTATCATAATATTATCCTTCCATCTATTTCTAAGTCTTCCAAATAGTTGCTTACCCTCATTCCCTGCAAAAACCATGTATGCACCTCTCCTCTTTTCCATATGTACTACATGCCCGGCCTCTCTGATTTTTCTTTATTTGATCACCCAAATGATATTTGGTGAGGATAACAAATCATGAAGCTCCTCACTATGAAACTTCCTCTAGTTTACTGTTACCTTCATAGTTGAAATCAGCATACATGTAATGAAGTTGGTAAACAAACAGTTTATTTTCCTTCAAATATTAATTTTTTGTGTGCATGAAAGCTTGAGTTTATTTTTCTGCAATTGCAAGTATGTTAAAGTCATTTGTAATAAGTTGTACATAATTATTGGAATTCTCGTGTAGGATATTGTTTCTTATCATGTTCTTCGCACATAGGGCACAAAGTACAAGCATAGGGGCAGTTATCTCTATGTCCATCTCTGAAACTGTAAACTGAATTGTGTTGAAATTTGATATTGAAAGGGAATTGTGATGAAAAGTTAATTTTAATTTTGGTTAATCCTATATAACTCCTATTTTACATGAAGACAAAATTTTGGTACTCTGTTATGAATTAAGTACTGTAAAGTGATTGGTGCATGATGTGAAATATTTATCAGGTAAGGTCTGCATCTTCATTTAGAAGATTTTTTTTGATGTAATGTTTATTTAATGACATATGAGGAGGAAAGACTTTTAATGTTTGTTCTGGATGCTGAGGTGAAGAAACAGATTTGTGGTATCCCAATCAGGATTCAAACCCTGATCGTACAGTCTGTAGCCAATCACTTTACTAACTAAATGTCACAGGTATTACAGATAACCAATATCCATGAAGTGATAAACATAGTAATGGGTGTGTGACTTTTTATATCTTTGATTGGTAAAGTAAACTGTGTCAGACTAAGATAAAAGTACCTTGTGGGTATCAAAATATTACTGACATTTTCTGAGAATGTGTAAGGCAGTGTTTGTTTTTTTATGGTTTCTGGTGAATGCCATTCTGATACCGTGTATGTGGACATACCCCAATGAAATTATTTTTGGTTATAAAAATGAATTAAATAATTTCATGGGTATTTGTTTTTAGGAAGTGCATGTGTTTTTAGAAACTGTTCTTGTGTGTATGTGCATTTATGCAGGTGAATGGTAATTTTCTTTGCTTATAAATCTTTGAACCAATGCTGAGTTTGAAAATCATACAGCTGGTAAAGTGGGAGTGATGTGTAGAGTCTTTGAGTTTATTGCTTTTACTCAGGTAGGCAGTGTACTTCATTAAGTTGTGCTTCTCATAGTAAGTAACAAAGAAATATGATTGCTGCTATACAACGCAGAAACTTACTTTTGTTTCCTTAAGATATTCTTGAACCACCAAGTAGAACTATGGTGCAGGGTATTTATTTCAGTCATAACTATGTTCTTGAAGTTGGCTGGGATAGCAAATCCGGTGTAGCGACTAGCTACGGGCTGGGCGGTTTGGGGTTGGAACCCCAGTGGGGTGGTATTTTGCACATTGTATTGATCAGCCTCTGGGGCCCACCCATCCTACTGTACAGATGGTATTGGGTCTTTTCCTGAGGGTAAAGCAGCTGGGGTGTGGTGTTGAACACACACCCCCATCTAGTGCTGATGTTGTAGAAAGAGTAGAGCAATACCTTTACTCCCCCTCTGGGCCTTCATGGCATGTTACAGGGTGTTCTTAAAAGTCTACCATTAGATCTTGTCTTAAGTTAGTTCAGTGAATTAGACACCTTTCACCCTGTTTTAAAAATATTTTAATGTTATTCTTATGTATGTGCCAGGGTCCCCCTACTTTTGAAGTGTTGTACATTGGAAAGTGTAATTTGGAATTGCCAAAGAATTCTATTGTTTACAGATTTTATATGAAATATTTTGGTGTGTGTGTGTGTTGTGGAAAATGTTTAATGCACAAACTGATAATGTTAATTCCTGGTATCTTGTAGATGTATATTTGGAAATTGGTGTAATGTTGGATTATAAGTATACTTCAGAATTTAGGTTGTAAGCTATGTGTTTTGAAAAATTACAATGTGACCCCTATACCGAATTGACTAAGGTAGTATTTTGAAGTTTCTCTTCTCAGTGTTAAATATCAGAAACAAAACTTTCTTTAGATAAGTCTTGTTGTAAGTTCCCACCATGTTCTAGTGCTGTGTGTGATTCCAGTTTGTAGTACATAGCACCAAGGAACATTATTATGCAGACACCTATAATTTCTTCTCATTATTCATGAAGGTCATTTTGTAATTTGACTGCATAAGTTGTTTGTTTTGCTATTTGAGTTATAGATTTTTTAAACTAGCTGTTTATAAGCTTTTGTTTGTTTTTTTTTAAACTTATACATTCCATTGTGTTGGAATACAAATTAGAAGTAAACAGATAAACCATCAAAACACAACTTTATAAAATAGTGCTATACTCAGGTACATTTTTCCACCCACAAAAATTTTCTTCCTGATTTGAATGTACAAAAACTGGATTTGTAACATAATTTATCTTCCAAAATATGATGTGTGCACTTCCTTAATATGTTTTAGATATCAGCCTGATGATAACCCCATGCGGGCCGAAACGTGTAGCTGAGTGCATCATTATTCCATAAAGTTGTGTTTTGTTGGTTTATCTGTTTATTTCTCATTTGTAAATGTTCACTGAAGTAATTTTTTTACACTGGTGATACTTAAATAGTAAATTTCTTCAACATGCAACTAATTAACTGACCAACTGACAGACAGACAGATGGACAGACTGACTGACTAAATAACTGGCAGAGTATCCAACTTACTAAGCAGTTAACTAACAAACTAACTGACCAATCGACCAACCATCTAATTGACCAGTTAGTCTAGTCTAGTCTGTCATAGCTTCCATAAATCTCACTATCCTAAGTGTAACAGGTCAAGATTCAAGTCTCCTGGGATATTATACTGTGCCATTAGTGGTGGTATTGGGCATTTGCCTGGAGGAAGTGGAGAGAGCATGATAGGTTGATCCTGTAAACACAGTGGGGTTTCTTTTATATATATGTGTGTGTGTGTGTGTGTGTGTAT
>Ga0123354_10014365_pt1 | contig 12334 bp, 7 predicted proteins | sample TergutLab28metaG_2_FD_97872 | JGI IMG/M metagenome (GOLD analysis project Ga0123354, IMG submission 97872) | Labiotermes labralis P4 segment gut microbial communities from Petit-Saut dam, French Guiana - Lab288 P4 | ecosystem: Host-associated > Arthropoda: Insects > Digestive system > Gut ... | reverse complement strand
GTTTATATTAAAAAAAAATTGAACTTCATGTAAATTACTATAATTTATGTGTGAAAGGGGGGGGGGAGGATTTTATACGCAGGTATATGCGCTGATGTTAAACAACAGACAGACGGCAAGACAGGACCTTAAAAGGTACTCATTTTTAGAGTCGCTTTATAAAGAAACTTAATTAATTCCATACACCGCCCAAAAGCAACAAGTAATTTTAGTAATAAATTCAATTCTCTCATAAGGATGGTGAAACTAGATATGGTTTCAAAAATGAGCAGAACTTCACTTTACGCTGCGTTGTGTCTCTTTGTCTTTGATCTTCGTTGCTGCCAGGCATTAACAAAGTTTGTTTGTTAACCTATTACACAAATCTCTTCTTATAATAAAACCAACTAGATGCTCTAATTTCGCAAATTTATTTTTGGAATAAAACTCTACATGTTTCGGACAGTTCCTCTGTCCATCATCAGGAGTTTTTCACTGTAAACACAGCAATGGTATATGTCATACAGGATCCTGCTGACAGCTTGCGAGCAGGATCCTGTATGACATATACCATTGCTGTGTGTAAAGTGAAACTCCTGATGATGGACAGAGGAACTGTCCGAAACATGTAGATTTTTATTCCAAAAATAAATTTGCGAAATTAGTGCATCTAGTTGGTTTTATCATAAGAGTTTACCACGGTGCACGTTCACCTGAACGTCAAATTAGAATATACTTCTAATGAAAATGTGCTTCGATATCCTTAAACGGACTTGTCTGAAATAAGACACACATGCGTGAGACAGCGCAAATTAGGTTAACACTTTCACATTGTCGAAAATAACACAATTCAGACTTCATGTCCTAATCCGTCAGGAGTATTTATGTTCTGAAGATGTGACGTAGCATGTAAGATAAATGCCAGAAATATGAAAGAATATCCGAAAGTTTCAAACTCAAGGAACCGTCATTTAATCAGCACACCAACTAACACCCATACATAATTTTTTTTACATTAAAACGTTTAAAATTTCTCCAACATGTTTCGATCCTAAGATCATCTTCACGGAGCTACACTTTTCCTTGCTAAAGTCACATTTTTTAAAAACACTCACTGATTAAACAGTGAGTGTTTTTAAAAATGTGACTTTAGCAAGGAAATGTGTAGCTCCCTGAAGATGATCTTAGGATCGAAACATGTTGGAGCGATATTAAATGTTTTAATGTAAAAAATTTATGTATGTGCATTAGTTGGTGTGCTGATTAAATGCCTCTACGAAATGCACGGTGCAACGATAAAGATGATCAAGGAACCGTGTTATGTTAGGATGTGTTAGGCTTAATATAAAATCTGGCACTCTCATTAAAAGTGAGGTCGTGAGAATAACCTTGCGTGACCGCCCTTGAAACTAATGTTTACCTCTGAAAATAAAACTAGATAGTGGACAGTGGCATTCAGATAACTGGAGTCACGCAACACGCCATTCTTGTAACTGTCTGACAAGGAAGGTAAGCCATTTTAATATCAACGGTACTGAATATGAAGGGGAGTAGCCCTTAAATACCCGCCTGCCAGCCTAAGACCACCAACTTGCATTAGACATGTACTCGGAACTAATCTGAGCTACGTAAGTGGTTATCCCGACTAACATCCTCTGTCTCTCCAGGCGAAAAGCACCCTAAAATGTGTCAAAACCACATCCTCCGAAAACCTGAACCAACCCCAAATCATGACAGTTTGTGTCGTTGCCAACTCTTTACGTGTTATCAGACATTTGTGCAACTTAATTCGTCGAACCATACCGCTAATATCATTTCATCATTTTCATTACCACGGAATTGATATGCATTTCGAATCTTCAAGAAATGTAACTGCAAATTTGATGTTTGTGTGACCGTGCATCACTGATACAATAATATAAACAGCCAACTAGAAGCAACAATAACAAATTTTATTGATAATTACAATCAGCTCAACATGTTTCAGGCGTTAATTTCGCCCGTCCTCAGGAGCACTAGACTGTGTTTACAGCTTGCGGTATAATGCACCAGCATCGCCAGTGCATTATGCGTACAAATTACAGACCCCCAAAATGACGAGCCTGATTAAAGGATTATCGTGATAGGATAAAACATGTAGTAAAATCTACCTTCATTACATCTAACAGAATCAAACTATCACCATCAATCATCAAAAGCCGCCGTGCACCATACACTAAGATGTAATCAACAAGTTTCAACATAGAAAAGTAAGCTAAATTAAGCTAATGGGTTCATAACCCATAAATAGAGTATAACACTCTTCTCTAATGCCCAGTAACTCAACAAAAATCCTCTTAATAATTACTTCAGTAGGGAGTGTATTATTATCTGTATCTTCTAATTCATATAGGCCTGGAGATCAATCTAATATCATTCATCACTTTAATGTCCAACATGTTGAGCTGATTGTAATTATCAATAAAATTTGTTATTGTTGTATCTAGTTGGCTGTTTATATTAATGTAACTGGAAGTTTTCATATGCGTTAGTCTTTATCAGGATTTCTTTAGTACTGAATAAGAACCGAGGAAAATACAATACAGAGCAACTGGAACTATGGTTAGGAAATTACGGAAACATATCATCATAACTTACAACAGACCTATAAACGGAATGACGGCTAATTTTCGTGTAGAAATATACAGTTCTCTGTGCCGTCAACAAAGACGACACCGGTCACATCACAACAGTAACACCGCCAAGGTCCAAAAATATTTATGGTCAACACTAAGTCATAAAAGATCAAATTTTTAAAGGTTCTGTACATTGAAAACAATATTCTTTGCACATTCGATCAAGCTTTACGTTCATAATGTCTTAATTTTCCAATCCTAAACTCTTCATTAAAAAAACTTAAAAAAATACATTATATTGTCACTAACATATTTTACCTCGAAAGTGTTCCAACGTGAAAAACGTATAATTCTAATCTAATAGTGGTTTTAAAATAAATACTGTCCTCTATTCTACACAACTTTTATTATCCAACAGGTGTTCGTAGAACAGACCCACAATTAATTAAGGTATCCGGACCAATGAGAGGATATGATGCTGTTGGATACTTCCAAAATACAAAGTTCCTGGTTCTCTGAAAGCGCGTCTATAATTAAAAAGACAGAAACCATTAGTTTTGGTGTAGCAGGTCTTGTACAGGGAAGACCATAAATTCAAAACATTCGAAAGCAAGCTAACCAAGGAACTGCGCTGACCAGCAACTTACCGTACCAAATAACGTGACTTATACAGGCTGTCTGTTATCATGATGATAATGAAATTCAGCTTCATATTTACGACACATTAAACACCAAATACAAACTACGCGTATGCTAATTTACAACTTTGATTATACTGCTGGGCGAGTAGGATAGAGGTGGTTACGAATACGTACGGAACGGTGGCGAAGACACCTCTTAAAGAATATTCAACTTTCAAAGAAAGACGAAAGCTACAGGATGACATAATCATCATCATCATAATCATCATCATCATCATGTTCATGAAAGATTAGGCGTGTTTCCTGTTCCTTAATTCTCAAGATGATATTGATCCCTCTATTTCTTCCTCGGTCGTCCTATGAGTCCTCGTCCTTTTGATTGATATTGTAGTGTTTGTTTTGGTATTCTATTTGTGTCCATCCTCTGTACGTGTTGTGGCCACTTTTCCTGCTACTGTTTTATTTCCTTTATTATGTTCTGTGCTCCCGTTTTTTACATAATACATGGATTCTTTTCTTTATCTAGTTTTGTTATTCCAAGTAAGTGTCTCAAAATTTTCAGGATGACATTAAAATGGATCTTAGTGATATAAATTTTGATAAAGTGGGGTGAATGAAAGTGCATAATAAATATTACGTCAAATTACGGACTAAAGAAATGGTGATGTCACCTCAGGGTTCTGAGACTGAAGTCAGTTGACAAGAGTCTGCATAATGCCTCAAATTATTGCGCAATATAGCAGGAGTCCGCGGAATATAGGATGAGAATTCTGTTCCACTGCGGCCAAGTCTGAACTCCGTTTTGCATTGAATAACTTTTCGAACAGGCTTTAACGTAATCCTTGAAGCGTAAAAACAATAAAAATGATATTAATCACAAAATGGTATAAGGTTTCATGCACGCAATACAATGTCAAAAAAGTGGAGATAAAGTTTGCTAACTTGGCACAAAAGCAGATAACAATTATTACGTTTCACTTCGCAACGTTTGAACACAGACTTGTGAAAAGATAAGAGAATCTGACATTGTTGTGTCGTGAAAATAAATTCACTAAGGTAGATTACATTTGGAGTGTCTAACATAATACTGGCCGGTCACGGTGCCCGCGCGGTCTAAGGTGTAGGTCTGCGGCCGCTCGCCTGCTGAGATTTTGGGTTCGAGAACCTCCGGGGGCACGGATGCTTCTCTATTAGTGTTGTGTGTTATCAGGTAGAGGTCTCTGAGACGAGCTGATCACTCGTCCAGAGGAGTTCTACCGACTGTGGTGCGTCGTTGTGTGTGATCTAGAAACCTGATGAGGCCTACTGGCCCACTGAGGGCTGCCGCGCCAAAAACAAACAATCTAGGCTTTAACTTAATTACTTTCAGTCCTTTATCCACAGGATACCTGTTGTAAAGTATTTGTGGTCAGCCACTTGGACAATATTCAGCCTTTATAATACTTTTCATGGACAAAGATCCCTTCCAAGGACTTTACAATTTTCGCAGGTTTAAAGACCGATGTCAGCTGAAACCAGTCCAAGGACCTAACCGGTGGTGGAGGAAATAGATTTCTGTCCGTATTCGGAAAGTATAAATAATTATACATTTGTATAAATTTAATTGTTTTGATAACAAATAGAGGGTATGTTATATAATGATAAGGAGAGAATAAGACTAGGTGGCAGCACTTGCTACTGATTAGACTGGAGTGCGTAATTTTTATTCTTAATTTTAAAAATAAATTACGTATTACAATCATTACGTGGAAATTCAGTAGCATCTGATGAGTTTAAAAAAGGCTTAAACCTATATTGCATCAGACTAAAGTTGTTTTATTGTATTTTTAATATATAATTATTATTTTCATCCCTTCCTGTTGCAGTTATACAGCAAATTAATTATAAAGTTCATCAATTCCATATAATCACAAAACCATTTTATAAATAAAGAAATAAAAATGCCAGTGCAAACGCGAGTAAATTTGGTACACTGGAATAACATGTCCACTATCAATTTACTGTTAGCTTTCGCTAATTGGCTTTGAACTTTTCTCGTTAACGATAGGTGGATACAGGGATAGAGGGAGAGGTACTACTGACGCATTTCATTTGAGAATGCGATATCATACATACTGGGGACACAACGTGTAGCAATTGCAGTGGTCATTTATGGAGTTGTAACTCGATAAATGGCAATATGTGTGTCAAAATATTGACCTATTTAACAAGTACAGGTAGACGTACTAAATTGATCGTCGTTATTGAAAAGCTATAATAGAGCTCGTTTAAATTTCTACGATCACGTTTGACATCTCTGTCTACAGTTCCCGCACATAATAACTCCATTACACACTCCAATGTATTAGCCCTTGACGGACAACAAGAAATCGCGATTTAACTATGAGAGTCACGGAATTGTGTACAGTCCAATTAGGGAGGGGTGGGGTACGTCAAACACAGCTGTCTTGTATCCTATTTATTATGCTGACGACGACATGTTTCGGTCACTGTAGGCCATCTTAAGGTCACAAAAATGTATACAGTGAAAAACTATACAGAGTATGATCATAGTATAGGTGCATATTCTAAACTCTCAGTGTACAGTCCAGTTCCCGTATCTTGAAAGTTGTGGGGTGAGGAAATGGAGAAAGACGAAGAAGAAGGGAGACGCACGTTATGAGCGTAGTGTTTGTTTTATGGCACGAGATGTCAGTGAAAAATACCAGTCGCAGCTACATCGGCCGCTAGAACATTAAAGCCGGCACAGTTGCTCAATTAAGTGATAAATGTTTTTCAACAGATAGCAGTTGCTGAGTTGCCCTCGCCAGGCGAATGCCCATTACTTCCTGCCAGCATACCTTAAATACCTTCCAAGCTTCTAGTTACCAGAAATGAACACTGGTTTGAGAACGTTTCACCGAATAATAGGTGTTGCTACCTAGAAGTAAGCTTGGCGACAAAGGTCGAGACTTCAGTACCCACTAAAGATAACTCACATTCCTGCCCGTTGTTGGTCTATGTGTAACCACCAACACTGTAACAAAGGGACAGAGCAGGAACTCAATGCCTTTTACTTACACGAGTGCACATTCCAAAGTAAGGTGACTCACGGAAAGGCAAAACAGATACTGGATTAATGTAATTTATTTGTATCAGTGAAAGCTGTCAATAACCCTACGCCCTCTCTCCTTTAAGCAGACCCAGAAAGCAATATATATTTTAGAATAAAATTTTTTCAACCGTTTCAGACATCAAAAGGGGCAATGCAAATGTTTCCTTTGGAATCCAGTTTCTCTATCCTTCTAAATCTCCGGATGACATACCGTCATATGCCTACAAAATATTTCCCCACACAGCTTGAACAGACCGTTTCTTTTACCTAAAGGCACAGTGTTTATTGCAGGAAAGGAATAACAATTTTCATGTCCTAAATGACTTACGTAATTCAAAGGATTAATTACTTTCATTGCAAGGAACTTACTTCTTCACAACTTCTGTGTTCTCTCTCAAGAACTCTCACCATCAACTACGGAACATCTAACACCCACACTGCGTTCTGTTACAACCAGTCCCATTTCAATTACCACCACAATATACACAAATGTTATTTCCAACTACAGCACAAGGCTTACTTTTTTGCGCTCCTACACGTTCCGGCCACCTACTGTGGCCATCATCTGGGATCCATAACATTACGTATAGAGACACAAATATTACACAATACGTCAGTAAACGGTAAACATGTATACACCAGCAACAAACATGTATTAAAATGTAAATAATGTAAAAAAAGCCTTCTCCCAACATTCTGCAGTATTAAATACCTCTTTTATTTAGTGGCACGGAGAACCGAGGTATTGTTACATCATGTTTGAATCGTGGTAATCGTGCCCCACGCAGTAAATATCACGTTATATTATAGCTTCCTGTAGACAGCTACTATAGGTGGCAGAACACACAGGGGCGTAAAAAGCTAAGCTTTGTGCAGTAGCTGGAAATGAAACCAGTGTGCAGAAGAAAAGTGCGCGGAATGCGTATAGAATTAAAAATACCACCTCAGTGTTATCCATATAAAATTCCGTCATATTTTGACATAATTCCGATACCCCTTGTTATGATTGTGAAAGGGCGAATACTATTGGAAGGTATTTAAGTACTATTTACAAGGGTAATGCACTGTCAGCCCACAATAATGTATACTCTTTAATAACGTAGACTAATTATACACAATCATTATCTTCATTATTATCATAATCATAATCGCAATTATCGTCATGGTCAAGGTTTGGGCGTTCAGGGGCATTACTTCCCCAGCACCCATTCTGAACGCACTGCTATACCTGCTGTTCAGAACAAGCTAGCACCTGGGAACTGGGATACTGGAGGAAGCACACGAGCGATATTAAGGATTAGAACATCACTTTTAGGTACGTCACATTAAACTAGGCGACTATTCTGCATCAGTAGCGTAGCTGGGGTGGTGGGCAAGTGGTGTGGCAGCCCGGGCGGCAGGGTGCAAGGGAATGGCGAAATAAATATTTAAAATAAAGAAATCTCACGTTCTGTGTTCAATATGTTTTAAAATATTTAGCCAAACGAAAAGTAAATGCAATAAATTTATTTTTTAATTCACAAATTCTGTCATAGTGACCATTCGATTACTCGTCGCAGACGCCAAAAAACCTAGCTACGCCACTGCTAAAAGATAAAATTATGTGAAAAAGATTGTAGAAATTATCTAACCAAAAGTTCCACGACTAATCGAAATTTATCTATAACAGTTGTGCCGAGTATTAATGGTTACCATACGCAATTCAGTTCTCGCCGAAAGAGAAATACGCGTTTTCGAAAAGAAGTTGTTCCTGCCTTTATGCTAAAAATAACCTCTCATGCCCCCCCCCCCCTCCCCAAAATCTCTGCTGAACTTTTTACCAATTGTCGCCTCAGCAGTAAACACGTTTTCCCCATGAATTGCCCTCTAGAAGCAGCTCCGGAGTGCTGGCATACCTTTCGTGCAATGTTCAATTCAGTCCCTTACGAACAGGTCAAGGCAGCTCCGGCTCACAGCCCTCCTATGTCAACTTTGATGCCTACCGTCCCATTCGACTCCATATAGATCGAGGAGTTAAAAAATGCGGCCAGATAAACCGAGAAATAAACCGAGGAGACGTTTCATGTCGTCACAACAAAAGATATCCTTTCACCCACTGGTTGTGGTGTGAGTCGAATTTCTGATACTGCGGTCTCCGGCGAACTCACTCCATCACAAGATGGTAGATCAATGAATATGGAACAGTAACCGAGTGTTACTTCACAGAATGAGGCCGATATTTTCGCATTAAGTTCCCTCTCCAATGCTGTATTACCCCCCCCCCGCCCCCCGCCCGAGGACCCTACATGGAATAACGCCGGAAACATGACCTATCGTGGTGAAAGCAGGCGACTAACATTTTGGGTTGTAGGGCTGCCCTGTTAATCTTTAGTTTTAGAGAAATGTACAGAGATGTTTGAGAATAAAGTGGTGAGAAGAATACTGAGATCTGAGGTGCAGATATAAAAAAAACTGAGGAAAATTACATTACATAAGAAACGTTATAGTGGAGAAAAGAGAAAGGGATGCTGAGAGAGGTGGTGAAGAGGAAGAGTAGCAAATTGCAAAAAGTTCTAATCAAAAACTCTTACAGAAGCACCCCGCTTGTAAAATCTGCGCGCAGAAGGTAGAATGGGGCCTAACCATAAAGCCTGTTCCAGTGGGCGTTATTAATGGGTAGGGATCATCCGACTCCGGGTAGGGTACGGTGCCCAGCCCTTTTGAATACGGCACGACGATTCTGGTCCCTTATAAGACGAAAATTCTCTTGCTCAACCGAGCAACTGCGATCTGATCAAGAACGATTCGACTCCTTCGAGTAAGGTAAAGGTAAAATTTTCCCGTTACAGGTCCGGTGTGGCCCAGAAAGTGGGTAGAAGTATAGCTCTACTCTTCCATGACAGCGGCACTAGAAGGGGGTGAGTGGTCAGCAGCACACCCCGGGCCGCACTTTACCCCCGGAAAAGACCCGATACCCATTTTACAGGAGGCTGGGTGGGCCACAGGGCAGGTCTTGACGAGCGGAGAATCTCGTCCCCACCGGGATTCGATCCCGGACCGTCCAGCCCGTAGCTCAGTCGCTATACCGACTGAGGTATCCGCTCCACACTCCTTCGAGTAAAATAAGTGAATCTCATAAATAAATGTTGACATTAACGACAATCCACTTTAGTTTTTAAAACTTCTGCATTTTTCCAACGCTGTTTTTATAGATTTCGTGGCGTCCTCACAATAAAGATCTATTACTTCGCTACACAGAATTAGTCACTTGTTCTTCGTCGGGGGGTACCAGCGTATTTATCGTGAAGTAAGAAATGATGTGTTAACATATTACTTAGAAACACCTAATGCTCCAGGCCCGTCCTACCTGCATGATTGGGTTGTTGCCGCATCCCCCACCGGAGGCTGCAACTGATTTGTAAATCGCCGATAACTACGTTATAACTGAAGCTGAAACACCACTAGCCTCATCCAGCTTTACCGCTTTGTCGCTCACTGTCGAGGTAGCTTCAGAGTGCAGTGACTGCCGTACAAGCATCAGGATATCACTCGCTCGTTCGTTCCGTGCGATACTGGAGAGCGGTCCTGCCCCACAACGCACGGCTTTGGCCCACGAGGAGACGACGACGGTCACATGCGCGTGCGCCCTAGCAGGGCAGCGTAGGTCAAGGCTTTCGTAACACCACACTGCTCGTTAAAATACATCAATACAAAAAGCATTAACAAACGCAGTAACAAATACTGGTGAACGAAATACTTAAGACAGTCCCCCCTACATAATTACAACGCCAATAACTTAATGTGGGCCCAGATTTACACCGCCAGTAGCTACATGGCGGCCCTGAATTACATCGTCAACTGCTTCATGTACCTAATTCTTGCGTCCCATAACAAAGGACGATCTCAGGGTCACTTTTACACTTGTTGTTAAGATTCTTTCGACAGCCATTCTCTAAGCATATCAGCATAAACTAAATAACAAAGCAACTAATTAATAAGACATAATATTCCAGCAATTTAAAGTAATTTGTGCCGGTCACAGTGGCCGCGCGGTCTAAGGCGTAGATCTGCAGCCGCTCGCCTGCTGAGATTGTGGGTTCGAATACCACAGGGGGCATGGGTGCTTCTTTGTTAGTTTTGCGTGTTTTCAGGTAGAGATCTCTGCGAGGACCTGGTCACTCGACCAGAAGAGTCCTACCGACTATGTTGCGTTGTTGTGTGTGATATAGAAACCTCGTGAATGAGGTGGCCCTGGCCCAATGGGGGCAGTCGCGCCAAAAAAAGAAAAATTAACAAACTTTATTACTTTACAGCTATAATACTTCTACTGTTAATTCCACGTTGCAGTAATATTGAGGTGTGGAGTCAATTTAATTGTACTGAAAACAGAGAAGAAGTCTAGACGTGACTGTACGTGCACTAGGGTCGCGGATTACATACACTTTAGGGTCACATAATAAAAGGTTGGAAACCGGTGCCCTGATTGCTATTTCTTCTTTCATAGCAGACCATTATTTCCTCGTGGCAGTAAAACTTCGTACAAAACTGGATAAATTTCTAGTCGACTGGGATAACAGTGTATGTGCCTATACTGCTTTGAGGTTGCACTAGTGGTGTAGCTCAGGACGGTTCCAGTCTTCTTGGATATGACGCCGCTTGGATATGACGCCGCTTTAAAGGAAATTTTGATCCTTCCTTCGAAACGTCAGAACAGGTTAACGCACTGACGCAGCACGACGTCCCAGAATAATGAAATCCTAATAGTTTTAAAATACTTTTAAATATCTACATTTCATATGAATAATGCTGACAGTTATGACGTGGCAGAGGGCGTCATTTTGAATATTTTGAGAACAAAATAATACTCAAAATATGAGAAAGCTAGTAGCAGCACATGTCGAGTATAACTGCAGGAGCCGTAATGTCGCTATGGAGTCCTGAATAAGTTATTATATTACTACGTTTGGTGGAAACTGTGACTATACAACCTAATACCGTACCGCCAGTAAATGTGTATGTCACAGAAAAACGATAGGAATATGATGGCTGAATTCATCTGGATAAGAACTTGGGCCCCTGCTGCCATATACGGTATAAGGTTAGTTCCTTCGTTGATTACTTAATAAATCTGATTATACAAATAATGACGCAATATTATTAAAGTCAAATGAGGCGAGAGGTCGAATATGCAACAAAAGATGTAGAATGAAATTAAACATAATCTTAGGAATAAGAAACCTCAGTAACAATTTATACGTAAAAAATTCAAAAGTGACAATATTCAGAGGTAACCAAAGGGTGCCCTTTAACTGGCCGAAATAAATTAAATTTTGGATCGCCCATTATGTTGCTAAATTTTTTAGAGAAAGGCAGTTTTTTTTGGGAAGAGTGAGAAAAAATTTCAATGCTCGAATAGAACTTACATATCGTACAATAATACAGTACTTCAACTCACCGTGAATCTCACTTTAAAGAGCTGAGTTCTGAACAGAACGTGAGACGTCTCTGAGATACACACAACCTGGCAGTAATCCTGCAGAACGGGAATAAAGGATCAGAAGAAGACCGAAGAAACTTGTAACAAGTTTTTGTTCATGTTTTGCTCAGCAGCTTTCCGTCAGTGTACACCATAGAGCGGAGGGTGTGCCGTTATGCTACAGGTAATAGAGTTTTAACCAGAAACAACTAACAGGTGGAATTTATACACTGCAGTTCAGATTAAACACATGGGCATTTTTTTATTTTAATGCATGTACCGTGCATCTTTTATTGTTTTATTGCAACCAACAAATGCACAATTGTGTGTCACAACCGTATCATATATATATATATATATATATATACACATGGGTCTATGCATCGTGAATCGAATTTAATAATTTTCCAACAAGATGCGACTTATTCAGTTTATTACATTTCTGCAGGCAGCTCTACATGTTTCGGGTGTTGACACCCATCATCAGGAGCTCGTACAGCTGTAATTACAGCTTCTGGTATTGATTAACTGCAATGAGTATAATACGCTG
>Ga0123354_10014364_pt1 | contig 12334 bp, 6 predicted proteins | sample TergutLab28metaG_2_FD_97872 | JGI IMG/M metagenome (GOLD analysis project Ga0123354, IMG submission 97872) | Labiotermes labralis P4 segment gut microbial communities from Petit-Saut dam, French Guiana - Lab288 P4 | ecosystem: Host-associated > Arthropoda: Insects > Digestive system > Gut ... | reverse complement strand
ACCAGGTGTCGCATTGATACAATAATTTTCCTGATGATGGGCACATGGCTGCCCGAAACATGTAGAGAATAGAAATAAACATACATGAAAAATTGTGCGTCAAGTTGGTTATTTACAAGGATCGCCTGACACTTCTTCAGTTACTTAGTAATTGTGTTAGGTATTCAGTTAGTCAGAAAATTATTCCGAATATGGAATCATATATTGGAAATCTAAATGCGGAAGTAATTATTTGTAAATCAGTATTTCGAGTGTCTGTCGCATGTTGGCCTGTATATCAACCTATTCTATGTATTGAATTTTATACAAATAACAATTTACTCCGAACGAAAGGTAAAGCAATCCCATTACAGACCAGAACAGGCCCTGAGGGTTCCAGGAGGTTGAGGCTTCCATCTTTCAAGACAATCGGCACTTAAAGGTGGTAAATTTGTCAGCCTTACGCACCGGCCGTTTTTATCCCCCAGGAAATATTCCTGGTACTTATTTCTGTTTAGAGGCTGAGTCAACTCCAGGGCCATAGTGCGACCGGAAGTATTATGTCAATGAAAAATTCCAATGACACCTTCGGGAATAGAACCCGCGACCTTCCTACTTGTAGCCCAGTGCCTGAAACAAGTGCGCCACCGCTTGCCCCGTTACTCCTAACGTACTCCTCTGTTATCTGTCACGCCATTTCTCTTTACGTTCTTAGTAACTATATCAGGCCTGAATTATTTACGTAATAAAATTTCACGTTTGTTGATTAGGAACTCTGATAGTCCTCTAGCATATCACGTTATATCCTGGTACAAATTTCTAATAAGGATTTCTCTGACTTTTGACTTTACGAATTGGTTCCGACATTTTTTACTAAAAAGGATAGGGAAACAGTAAAAAATACCCCAGAACAACTTTGAGCTGAAGTAACAATAGGTATAGAGATTAGGCTAGGCGCTGGACGATCCGGGGTTTGAATCCCGGGAAAGGCAAGAAATTTTCTCCTCTCCAAACCGGCCATTTGGCCCAATCAACCTCATGTTCAACGGATATCGGACTTCTTCTCTACGGTAGTAAATCGGCCGATATGCGAAGTTGGACACACAGTTTCATCTAGCTCAGAGGAAGGGAAAGGATAGAGCTATACTTCTGCTGTTTCTTCTACCTCGTATATGCCTTTGTGGTATTGATAATGATATTTTGAACTTTTTATATTTTGCCGGACAGCTCTTTCAAAGAGACTTAATCCCCTCTGTTGGTGAATCATCATAAAATGTTGTTACTTACATATATGTCTGTCCTTTTTGCGTCAAAGGAAGGCGACTCAGTAAACATGTCCCATGGAAGTTTTGTCACATGGAATATAAATTTTTCCACGCCACAACAATTTACGCTGTAATTTGCTCGTTAAAGGGTTTGGGGGTTCTGCGGGTACAGTTGCGATTTTGAATGAGCGCGTTGTCTGTTGTTAAGAAGATTTCATACATCCTAGAAGGCACATTAGTGTCACTGCTTGACTGTTCAGTTTCATTTTCGTAGCAGGTTAATAGGACAGGGATACAAAATGGCAGTCGCATACCTGACATTTGTAACCTGTTGAAAGTTATTTAAACTTGTATTCATTTACACTTGCTGGGAACAGCTTCAATTCGTTTTGTGCGGCGTCTCATTTCTCTAGAGGCGACATAGACAACGTACAGCGTTGAATGTTGGGAATTATACACTAGGGTATATGGCAAATTGGAATGGTATTCAGTGTGTCAGTATACTCGTGGTGTGCAATTTAAAGTTACCTATGGTGTCTTGCAATATTTAATGTGAACAAATGACTAATGACTGAAGAGACTATTTCGCGGGTTGGACGAATGTATAATCGGGGCTGGATTCTCGATAGGGATGGAGAAATTTCTGTTCTCCGTAGCATCCCTCCCCACTCTTCAGTCCACTCCCCGGCCTCTTGAGTCTTCAGTCAGCTCAGCCTTCATATGTAGGATACATGGATATAGGAAAACTCAAATGTGTCCCTGTTCAAGATATAAAGGCGTATGGGGAACTGAAGGCTTCGCTCCACTGATTCTTACCTTCAGCACTTGATGCTTCGGCTGCTTTACTATCGGGGGAAAAACTCCCGGCACCCACTGGGTAAAAAATTAGTTGGCACCCACAGCCATTCTGGGCCTTTTGGGTGAAAGAAAAATTTCTTTCTCTTTCCGGGAAACAAATCAAGATATGTCTATTTTTTCCAGCCCGTATCTTAGTTAAAATACTGACTGAGCTATCCCGGCTTCTTTTTATAAAAAAGGCACGAAGCAATAGACAAACAATCGACTTCTTTTTGATGTTTTGCTGACCGTGCATCTCGGTATAATCTTAGTAATTAACCAACTTAATGCACAAATTCTTGTTTTATAATAAGTTTATTAAATGCCTCTACATGTTTCGAGCACTATGTGCTCGTCATCAGGAGGTCAAAATTGTATTATACAGCATCTGGTATCGTCACACTCTGAAGGTGGCCTTCCCGTTCACAGGTAAAGAGAGGAGTCTTCTCTCAACCTGTGCACCGGACGGCCACCTTCAGTGTGTGACGATACCAGATGCTGTATAATACAATTTTGACCTCTTGATGATGAGCACATAGTGCTCGAAACATGTAGAGACATGTAATAAGCTTATTATAAAACAAGAATTTGTGCATTAAGTTGGTTAATTACTAAGATTAAATAGTCGACGTTTTGCACCTGTCATTAAATGAAGTTTCATATGCATATTATGCATAGCAATTAACACTTCCAACCCCTGTTAAAGGTTGAATTCCTGTCTCACCCTAAGCCAGGATAGTTTCGTAACTTTCACTCCAAATCCCACATTGCATATCTTTTCAACTCATTATTCGTTATTTATATTTTTATTTGCGGCTACGAATATAATTTCGGCAATTGAGAGCGTTCTTAAACAAAATAAAATTTTCACACATTATATAAGTATCTGCAGTTAACCTCCAATCAGTTTATTACTTAATACGATCTGTTTTATCGGTTTTCGCACTTGCTGTATGTAAAGTGTAGCGAAGTTAAGTCCGATTATCGGGGTGGCCAAGGCTTTGAATTGCTTTTCTTTAATAGTTAACACCAACAAATGCACTTGTAATAAAATGTACACATTTCCACATAGAATCTAGTAATACTGCGACATATTCTGAATGAAGTAATCACGATGTACTTGCAATTCAATTAACATTACACAGTATACGACAGTACAATCTTTCTTATTCTTAAGCAAGGCTACATGTTTCGACCAAAAGTTAATCATCTTCAGGCCCTTACAACATTTTCGTTAGCATCTGGTAACGAAAATGTTTTAAGGTCCTGAAGATGACTAACTTTTAGTCGAAACATGTAGCCTTGTTTAAGAATAAAAAAGATTGTGCTGACGTATACTGTGTAATGTTAATTGATACTGCGAAATGTTTCAATCTTCTTAAATCATCCTCAGGCAGTCTTACATCAAACAAACACATATAAAAACACAGATAAATTATTAAATATGTTAATCTATGTGGTAATTTATCTGTGTTTTGTATGTGCTTATATGACGCACGATTCCCTGAGAATGAACAAAGTACATCGCAACATGTCAGAGTATTAGCAGATGTACGTGTAAGCTTGTGTTTTAATACTTGTACGTTTCTTTTAATTATCCATTTAATACTTGTACGTTTCTTTTAATTATCCATTTAATACTTGTACGTTTCTTTTAATTATCCATTACAATTTCCATGAAAGCAATAATCTCAGTACTATTAATTAAGTTTTCAAATGCGTTTTCCAACCCACCCCCCAGTGAAACGCTTCTTTACTCACTGACAAGAAATCCCTGCCCGGAAATGTCAGACCCCCCCACCCCCCCCCCAATACCAAGGCGTGAGATTGCTCTTTAACTTAAGTGTCATATATTTGAAGAATATCTGGTCTCCGGGCAGATATTTGAATTAGAAACCTCCAAAATGTGAAGCAGGATTGTGCGTGATTTCAGGATTGAGCCGCGGTGTGAGTTCTGCACTGGTCTGGAATGTTGCGCAGAGTAGATTAGTGGGTTGTGGGGCAACCTATCGGTCCTATTTTGGATTGCTTGACCCTGGAAGATGGAACCGATATTTCGTCCCGAAACTTCGGTAAATAACTACCAATCTACGACGCATAACTTCCCAATTCAGACTCGACGTGATGAACCAGGTTTGTTACCCATGACACTATGAAAGAAATGCGATAGTATTTGTCGTTTATTCAGACAGGGCATGAAGTTAACAACGTCCTGTTTTGCGGTAAAGAAGAGCTTAAGTTGTCTAAAGAGCTGACGAGTTATCCTGCAGTTATTCATATCGACTACCCGGCTTACGCATGTGTTGAACATGTTGCCTGAACCGGAATGCATTGAAAGACATTCGACAGTGCGTTGTGTTCTCTCTGTGTATCACTCGCGCATGCGCGTGTGATATAGTGCAGGAGTGGTGTGTCTGCCTTCCTGCAGCCGCTTTGTGTTTGTGTGTTTGTATCTATTTCTCTCTTGACACATAATGTCAGTAAATGTCAAGAAGACATTCAGAAGGCTAGTTTTCTTCCTGTCACGAATTAAAATAAGTTAGGAAACGCAAGCATAACGTAACATTTCTGGTGCCTTTCCTGGTGTTTGTATCGAAAATCGTTTAAGGCTTTGCGAAAAGAAAAACTTTATTAGAGATGGAATGTGTGTCCTCATTTTTCCTAGCATTTTGACACTTAACGTTCTTCTGCCTAATAAATGTTTAGCCAGTTATCAATTGTCCCTGACCGCTCTATGGAATCATAGAGGAAAATCTGGGGGATGACGCCACTCATTCCTAACTTCGGCGTTACAAGGAGTTGAGTGATTAAATTCACGCGCCGGCCGCTATGGCCCCGGTGAAGATATGGTACCCATTTCCTGCTGGGCTGGATGGGCCCTACAACCGTTCAGGAAGTTTTGGAGAAATGATAATTATCTTTTCTTCTACCGGAATTCGAACCCCATCCCCTATCCTGTCGAGATGCATGCAGCCTCCCTTTTGTTCTCAATGTGGACTGCCGCTTCCTGTTTTTCTACTGTATCAATACAAATGCAGTTAAGCTTACATTTAGAGTGACAAAAAAATTATGAAAACGTGACGTAGGATAAGAGGTGTCGTGGTCGTGATTCGAACCGCGTAAAGTATTATATAGGTAAAAAGGAAGTAAGTTTTGAGTAGGTGGATTGAACTGGTACAAGATGATTAGTGACCTGAGGCTCTCATAGAAGCGTTGCTGCAGGCTTAACTGTTCTAGAATGTTAATCCGCATCAGCGTTTCGGAAGAAAAAGTGCTTCTGTCTTCACGGTCAAATGATACAAGGTGGGTGTTGCTTTTCTCTGCTGTTGAAGGCTTTAGTGTTCTTCGAAAAGTCGACAGGGCGCAGCATCCCAGAATATTGGGACTGATGTGATGAATGAGCTTTGTGATTAGGTTTTGGCTTTCTTTTGGGCGTGTTCGCAAAATTGCGAAAAACGACTATCAGCCTCGTAAAGCCTGTCCGTCCGTCCTTCTCTCTGTCTGTATGGAACATCTCATCTCCCACTGGATGGGCAGTTATGAAAATTTATGTTGGATTATTTTTCGAAAATCTGTTAAGAAAATCCAAGTGTCATTAAAATCGGAAAAGAATAACGGGTACTGTATATGAAAACCTATGTATATTTACGACAGTATCTCCCTGAATTATTTTTAGAATGAAAAAGCGTTTCAGAAAAAAGTTTGTAGAGAAATTCGAAACACACATTTTTGTGTTCAAAAACCCCCTTTTTTCCCCTAAAATCTTGCCGTTTATGAGATAGTGTGGAAAAATATTGTACAGCTAGATAGGACATAGATGGCAATATGGCGCATGCGCATTGCATTATGGATACCAAAGCAACAAATACACACTCAGAATATGTATGGCATGTTGATTTTCCACTGCAACAACGGTTGCATGAACCTACGCTGTACGTGCATTTCCTGTCATGTCTCGTACGGAATTTCTTCTACTGCAATGTAAGAGTGAAAAAAGATTTCTTTATCTCAGTATTTAACCAACTTGATGCATAAAATTTGTTTCACAGTAAGTTTTATTTCATGTCTGTACATGTTTCGAGCACATGTGCTCGAAACATGTACAGACATGAAATAAAACTTACTGTGAAACAAATTTTATGCATCAAGTTGGTTAAATACTGAGATAAAGAAATCTTTTTTCACTCTTACATTGCAGTAGAAGAAATTCCGTACGAGACATGACAGGAAATGCACGTACAGCGTAGGTTCATGCAACCGTTGTTGCAGTGGAAAATCAACATGCCATACATATTCTGAGTGTGTATTTGTTGCTTTGGTATCCATAATGCAATGCGCATGCGCCATATTGCCATCTATGTCCTATCTAGCTGTACAATATTTTTCCACACTATCTCATAAACGGCAAGATTTTAGGGGAAAAAAGGGGGTTTTTGAACACAAAAATGTGTGTTTCGAATTTCTCTACAAACTTTTTTCTGAAACGCTTTTTCATTCTAAAAATAATTCAGGGAGATACTGTCGTAAATATACATAGGTTTTCATATACAGTACCCGTTATTCTTTTCCGATTTTAATGACACTTGGATTTTCTTAACAGATTTTCGAAAAATAATCCAACATAAATTTTCATAACTGCCCATCCAGTGGGAGATGAGATGTTCCATACAGACAGAGAGAAGGACGGACGGACAGGCTTTACGAGGCTGATAGTCGTTTTTCGCAATTTTGCGAACACGCCCAAAAGAAAGCCAAAACCTAATCACAAAGCTCATTCATCACATCAGTCCCAATATTCTGGGATGCTGCGCCCTGTCGACTTTTCGAAGAACACTAAAGCCTTCAACAGCAGAGAAAAGCAACACCCACCTTGTATCATTTGACCGTGAAGACAGAAGCACTTTTTCTTCCGAAACGCTGATGCGGATTAACATTCTAGAACAGTTAAGCCTGCAGCAACGCTTCTATGAGAGCCTCAGGTCACTAATCATCTTGTACCAGTTCAATCCACCTACTCAAAACTTACTTCCTTTTTACCTATATAATACTTTACGCGGTTCGAATCACGACCACGACACCTCTTATCCTACGTCACGTTTTCATAATTTTTTTGTCACTCTAAATGTAAGCTTAACTGCATTTGTATTGATACAGTAGAAAAACAGGAAGCGGCAGTCCACATTGAGAACAAAAGGGAGGCTGCATGCATCTCGACAGGATAGGGGATGGGGTTCGAATTCCGGTAGAAGAAAAGATAATTATCATTTCTCCAAAACTTCCTGAACGGTTGTAGGGCCCATCCAGCCCAGCAGGAAATGGGTACCATATCTTCACCGGGGCCATAGCGGCCGGCGCGTGAATTTAATCACTCAACTCCTTGTAACGCCGAAGTTAGGAATGAGTGGCGTCATCCCCCAGATTTTCCTCTATGATTCCATAGAGCGGTCAGGGACAATTGATAACTGGCTAAACATTTATTAGGCAGAAGAACGTTAAGTGTCAAAATGCTAGGAAAAATGAGGACACACATTCCATCTCTAATAAAGTTTTTCTTTTCGCAAAGCCTTAAACGATTTTCGATACAAACACCAGGAAAGGCACCAGAAATGTTACGTTATGCTTGCGTTTCCTAACTTATTTTAATTCGTGACAGGAAGAAAACTAGCCTTCTGAATGTCTTCTTGACATTTACTGACATTATGTGTCAAGAGAGAAATAGATACAAACACACAAACACAAAGCGGCTGCAGGAAGGCAGACACACCACTCCTGCACTATATCACACGCGCATGCGCGAGTGATACACAGAGAGAACACAACGCACTGTCGAATGTCTTTCAATGCATTCCGGTTCAGGCAACATGTTCAACACATGCGTAAGCCGGGTAGTCGATATGAATAACTGCAGGATAACTCGTCAGCTCTTTAGACAACTTAAGCTCTTCTTTACCGCAAAACAGGACGTTGTTAACTTCATGCCCTGTCTGAATAAACGACAAATACTATCGCATTTCTTTCATAGTGTCATGGGTAACAAACCTGGTTCATCACGTCGAGTCTGAATTGGGAAGTTATGCGTCGTAGATTGGTAGTTATTTACCGAAGTTTCGGGACGAAATATCGGTTCCATCTTCCAGGGTCAAGCAATCCAAAATAGGACCGATAGGTTGCCCCACAACCCACTAATCTACTCTGCGCAACATTCCAGACCAGTGCAGAACTCACACCGCGGCTCAATCCTGAAATCACGCACAATCCTGCTTCACATTTTGGAGGTTTCTAATTCAAATATCTGCCCGGAGACCAGATATTCTTCAAATATATGACACTTAAGTTAAAGAGCAATCTCACGCCTTGGTATTGGGGGGGGGGTGGGGGGGTCTGACATTTCCGGGCAGGGATTTCTTGTCAGTGAGTAAAGAAGCGTTTCACTGGGGGGTGGGTTGGAAAACGCATTTGAAAACTTAATTAATAGTACTGAGATTATTGCTTTCATGGAAATTGTAATGGATAATTAAAAGAAACGTACAAGTATTAAATGGATAATTAAAAGAAACGTACAAGTATTAAATGGATAATTAAAAGAAACGTACAAGTATTAAAACACAAGCTTACACGTACATCTGCTAATACTCTGACATGTTGCGATGTACTTTGTTCATTCTCAGGGAATCGTGCGTCATATAAGCACATACAAAACACAGATAAATTACCACATAGATTAACATATTTAATAATTTATCTGTGTTTTTATATGTGTTTGTTTGATGTAAGACTGCCTGAGGATGATTTAAGAAGATTGAAACATTTCGCAGTATCAATTAACATTACACAGTATACGTCAGCACAATCTTTTTTATTCTTAAACAAGGCTACATGTTTCGACTAAAAGTTAGTCATCTTCAGGACCTTAAAACATTTTCGTTACCAGATGCTAACGAAAATGTTGTAAGGGCCTGAAGATGATTAACTTTTGGTCGAAACATGTAGCCTTGCTTAAGAATAAGAAAGATTGTACTGTCGTATACTGTGTAATGTTAATTGAATTGCAAGTACATCGTGATTACTTCATTCAGAATATGTCGCAGTATTACTAGATTCTATGTGGAAATGTGTACATTTTATTACAAGTGCATTTGTTGGTGTTAACTATTAAAGAAAAGCAATTCAAAGCCTTGGCCACCCCGATAATCGGACTTAACTTCGCTACACTTTACATACAGCAAGTGCGAAAACCGATAAAACAGATCGTATTAAGTAATAAACTGATTGGAGGTTAACTGCAGATACTTATATAATGTGTGAAAATTTTATTTTGTTTAAGAACGCTCTCAATTGCCGAAATTATATTCGTAGCCGCAAATAAAAATATAAATAACGAATAATGAGTTGAAAAGATATGCAATGTGGGATTTGGAGTGAAAGTTACGAAACTATCCTGGCTTAGGGTGAGACAGGAATTCAACCTTTAACAGGGGTTGGAAGTGTTAATTGCTATGCATAATATGCATATGAAACTTCATTTAATGACAGGTGCAAAACGTCGACTATTTAATCTTAGTAATTAACCAACTTAATGCACAAATTCTTGTTTTATAATAAGCTTATTACATGTCTCTACATGTTTCGAGCACTATGTGCTCATCATCAAGAGGTCAAAATTGTATTATACAGCATCTGGTATCGTCACACACTGAAGGTGGCCGTCCGGTGCACAGGTTGAGAGAAGACTCCTCTCTTTACCTGTGAACGGGAAGGCCACCTTCAGAGTGTGACGATACCAGATGCTGTATAATACAATTTTGACCTCCTGATGACGAGCACATAGTGCTCGAAACATGTAGAGGCATTTAATAAACTTATTATAAAACAAGAATTTGTGCATTAAGTTGGTTAATTACTAAGATTATACCGAGATGCACGGTCAGCAAAACATCAAAAAGAAGTCGATTGTTTGTCTATTGCTTCGTGCCTTTTTTATAAAAAGAAGCCGGGATAGCTCAGTCAGTATTTTAACTAAGATACGGGCTGGAAAAAATAGACATATCTTGATTTGTTTCCCGGAAAGAGAAAGAAATTTTTCTTTCACCCAAAAGGCCCAGAATGGCTGTGGGTGCCAACTAATTTTTTACCCAGTGGGTGCCGGGAGTTTTTCCCCCGATAGTAAAGCAGCCGAAGCATCAAGTGCTGAAGGTAAGAATCAGTGGAGCGAAGCCTTCAGTTCCCCATACGCCTTTATATCTTGAACAGGGACACATTTGAGTTTTCCTATATCCATGTATCCTACATATGAAGGCTGAGCTGACTGAAGACTCAAGAGGCCGGGGAGTGGACTGAAGAGTGGGGAGGGATGCTACGGAGAACAGAAATTTCTCCATCCCTATCGAGAATCCAGCCCCGATTATACATTCGTCCAACCCGCGAAATAGTCTCTTCAGTCATTAGTCATTTGTTCACATTAAATATTGCAAGACACCATAGGTAACTTTAAATTGCACACCACGAGTATACTGACACACTGAATACCATTCCAATTTGCCATATACCCTAGTGTATAATTCCCAACATTCAACGCTGTACGTTGTCTATGTCGCCTCTAGAGAAATGAGACGCCGCACAAAACGAATTGAAGCTGTTCCCAGCAAGTGTAAATGAATACAAGTTTAAATAACTTTCAACAGGTTACAAATGTCAGGTATGCGACTGCCATTTTGTATCCCTGTCCTATTAACCTGCTACGAAAATGAAACTGAACAGTCAAGCAGTGACACTAATGTGCCTTCTAGGATGTATGAAATCTTCTTAACAACAGACAACGCGCTCATTCAAAATCGCAACTGTACCCGCAGAACCCCCAAACCCTTTAACGAGCAAATTACAGCGTAAATTGTTGTGGCGTGGAAAAATTTATATTCCATGTGACAAAACTTCCATGGGACATGTTTACTGAGTCGCCTTCCTTTGACGCAAAAAGGACAGACATATATGTAAGTAACAACATTTTATGATGATTCACCAACAGAGGGGATTAAGTCTCTTTGAAAGAGCTGTCCGGCAAAATATAAAAAGTTCAAAATATCATTATCAATACCACAAAGGCATATACGAGGTAGAAGAAACAGCAGAAGTATAGCTCTATCCTTTCCCTTCCTCTGAGCTAGATGAAACTGTGTGTCCAACTTCGCATATCGGCCGATTTACTACCGTAGAGAAGAAGTCCGATATCCGTTGAACATGAGGTTGATTGGGCCAAATGGCCGGTTTGGAGAGGAGAAAATTTCTTGCCTTTCCCGGGATTCAAACCCCGGATCGTCCAGCGCCTAGCCTAATCTCTATACCTATTGTTACTTCAGCTCAAAGTTGTTCTGGGGTATTTTTTACTGTTTCCCTATCCTTTTTAGTAAAAAATGTCGGAACCAATTCGTAAAGTCAAAAGTCAGAGAAATCCTTATTAGAAATTTGTACCAGGATATAACGTGATATGCTAGAGGACTATCAGAGTTCCTAATCAACAAACGTGAAATTTTATTACGTAAATAATTCAGGCCTGATATAGTTACTAAGAACGTAAAGAGAAATGGCGTGACAGATAACAGAGGAGTACGTTAGGAGTAACGGGGCAAGCGGTGGCGCACTTGTTTCAGGCACTGGGCTACAAGTAGGAAGGTCGCGGGTTCTATTCCCGAAGGTGTCATTGGAATTTTTCATTGACATAATACTTCCGGTCGCACTATGGCCCTGGAGTTGACTCAGCCTCTAAACAGAAATAAGTACCAGGAATATTTCCTGGGGGATAAAAACGGCCGGTGCGTAAGGCTGACAAATTTACCACCTTTAAGTGCCGATTGTCTTGAAAGATGGAAGCCTCAACCTCCTGGAACCCTCAGGGCCTGTTCTGGTCTGTAATGGGATTGCTTTACCTTTCGTTCGGAGTAAATTGTTATTTGTATAAAATTCAATACATAGAATAGGTTGATATACAGGCCAACATGCGACAGACACTCGAAATACTGATTTACAAATAATTACTTCCGCATTTAGATTTCCAATATATGATTCCATATTCGGAATAATTTTCTGACTAACTGAATACCTAACACAATTACTAAGTAACTGAAGAAGTGTCAGGCGATCCTTGTAAATAACCAACTTGACGCACAATTTTTCATGTATGTTTATTTCTATTCTCTACATGTTTCGGGCAGCCATGTGCCCATCATCAGGAAAATTATTGTATCAATGCGACACCTGGT
>Ga0123354_10014362_pt1 | contig 12335 bp, 8 predicted proteins | sample TergutLab28metaG_2_FD_97872 | JGI IMG/M metagenome (GOLD analysis project Ga0123354, IMG submission 97872) | Labiotermes labralis P4 segment gut microbial communities from Petit-Saut dam, French Guiana - Lab288 P4 | ecosystem: Host-associated > Arthropoda: Insects > Digestive system > Gut ... | reverse complement strand
GGAAAAAAAGCAGTAAAATTCTAAAACCACCTCCGGTTCGCAATTGTTTTACATTAGCAATGCCAAATAAATTGGTTGTCATCATAAATAGTCTTAAAGTACCAAAAATTAAGAAAATATTACTATATGAAATGAAATTTCTTGTACCAAATTACAACTGCCTCCAGAACCCCTGAATAGAGGGCTACCGCCCCCAGATCCCCTTTCTCTCTGTCCTCTGTCCTCAACTGAATTTGTTGAACCCCCCCTACCCCGAACAAAATTCCTGGGTACGCCACTGAGTGGGAGTATAATATTAAGATTTTTTTTTGTAATTTTCTCCTTTCTCACGTCAAGAAATCGAAGTGGTTATGCAGTTTTATTGCTTGCTAGGAATGGGTTTTGTCCTGATTCTGTTAAAGATACACGAGATTTTAAAACAACTATCAAGTTCGTTGCAAGAAAATTCGCTATTCTAATTTTTAAATTTTTTTTTGTACAGCTGGACAATTCTGTGTTCGAATCCCGGCAGAGGCAAGCGATTTCTCTTTTCTCCAAACGTCCAAATCGGTCCTGGGGGTCCACCTACCCACTTTTTTAGTGGGTACACGTGTTTTCTTTTCTGAGAGTAAAGCATTCGTGGCACACCTCAAACTGTTTTCGATGTTAAGAGTGAGTGGCGTTATACGAGTACATATTGACCCCCCCCCCCCACAGGGCTTAATAATGTATGCAGGGAGAACTTCGCGATATATCCTTAAGGAAGACAGAATCACAGTATCTGGTGTGATGTCACGAACAAAATTTGTGCCTCAGGTTTTTGCTGAAGGACATGTGTTATTACTTCAAGCTGCTCTTGTGTAATCACATTAAAATTAGACCATGTATTTAAGGACTGTGATGTTGAATACGCATTACATTTAAGAATGAAACTTGGATGAGCGGAGTGCGTAATATATGCCCCGGGCAAATTTGTTGTTATCTGTCATTCACTCTAAAATTGGGTTATAGACAAGTATGGGAGCCCTCTGAAGTGTCTGTTAAATTATCGATAAAATAAAAATAAAAATATAATTATTCTGTTTACACTATTTGTGGTTTACACACGATTTTTTCTTTGAAGTTAAACTTACAAAAGCAGCAGTCAGTCTATTTGCAGGTTTCTGTACTAGAACTAAGCAATATAACATATAAAAATATTTTACATGATGAATATCAAAGAATTTTTGAACGAGTTGAGGTTTTGCTGTTGTGAAATAGTACAGTGGGAGTTGTAGTTGAAGAGTGCTGTGTTTAGGAGGCTCGCATTTGTAACCTAGCTGAACGGTTTTTGTTCAGGAACCTCCCTCGATCTATCATTATCGGCATTCCGCTGGTGACGTTATGCTACGCACTCATCAATATCTCCTACCTGGCAGTTATGTCTGCCACAGAACTGGTAGAATCAGAAGCAGTAGCTGTGGTAAGTGATATTGTCTGAACCTGGAGAGGGGTAAGTGATATGTGACCTTGCGTGATTTCAATCTTCTGCCGCGAAGTGGATGAGAACTGCGCTCTTCTGGGCTGTTATGTAGCGAGTAGAGGTAATTCCTTAAGGACGTTGCGGAGCAATCTCTCGGTCCCGTCCTGGATTCTTGAACCTTGAAAATGGGACTGATAAATTGAAAACGTCTTTAAGGAATTACTACTATTCGCTGCATAAAAACCGATAACAGCGCATTTATCTTTCCGTATGTGATCTTACTGCACCTTATTAAAATCTGTAGAGGATTAAGTGATATATTCTGGACTTAACTGCACGGCCTGAGACCCTGAAGTGGAATAAGTGCCTTATGGCCTTCCTGTGCACGATTGAAGACCTGGAGTGGGGTAAGTGAAATAATCCTACCTTAGCTTCACAGCCTAAAACCCCGACGAGGGGTAAGTGATATGTGGGTTTGCTACACACGATGAAAACCTGATGAGTGGTAAGTGATATCATCTGGCTATACTGCACAGTCTGCACCAGTGTTTTGTGGTGACATAATCTGGCTACATTACATCCACTGATAATCGGCAGTGTAAAATGTACGGGTTTTATTGGCTGAAACTGAGAATGGTGTTCATTTATGCACACCGCGCTCATGTGACCCCGTGTACTCTGGTAGAAATGCCGACGTTTCGGGGGAACTTCTGATTTTATCATTGGGGGATGGGGGAGGTAGCTTATTTATCTGAAAAGTCGGTACACGTTTACCAGATTAGACGTTGTCACATTTGATAACAAACTGAGCTTCATAGCAGTGTCTGCGAGAACTTCACATCTGGCGATATGACTGTATATTCACAAATTCAACCTCCAAACAATATTCCACATGCGAATGTTCTTGCGGCATTATTCAAGTACGTAAATGCATTTTCCTCTTCGTGTGTAGTGTAAGTAGCAGATTATTTGCGAATGTTTGGTCACCCGTCTGAAGAAAGGTCTTTCTGCTGTTACGAATCACTTTTAGCAAACCCTTCGTCAGGAATTTTTTATGCTTTGCTCACCGTGCATCTGAATATAATCTTAGTAATTAAACAAATTAATGCAGAAAATCTTGTTTTATAATAAGTTTATTATATACCTCTACATGTTTCGAGCACTGTTGTGCTCATCATCAGGAGGTCAAAATTGTATTATACAGCATCTGGTATCATCACACTCTGTAGGTGGCCGTCCGGTGCACAGGTTGAGAGTCCTCTTTCAGCCTGTGCACCGGACGACCACCTACAGGTGTGACGATACCAGATGCTCTATAATACAATTTTGACCTCCTGATGATGAGCACATAGTGCTCGAAACATGTAGAGGCATATTATAAACTTATTATAAAACAAGATTTTGTGCATTAATTTGGTTAATTACTAAGACTTTCGTCAGGAGTTTTTTTCATCACATACTGCTTCAATAATACAGCATATTTACGATGGGAGAACATAGAAATTCTGGTCGTGTGGGTTTATAGACCGTGAAGTCTGGTAAGTGGGTACCAACATTTCGGGGTTATGTCCTAAATATGTAGGCAGTATGTTACTCCGATATGGTGATACAAACTGACCAAACTAGGCGGTGCCAGCCTGAAGAAGGTCAAGAATATTAACAATGTGTAGAGACACCGTGACCAGAATTTACATTGATCCTCGAGCAAGAAGACGGTGGGAGGGGGAGGGGGGATGGTATAAGAAAAGAGATGCACAGTGTAGCCCATCTCTGTCCGCAGACTTTCGGCAACCGCATCCTGGGGGTGATGGCCTGGCTGATGCCCCTGTCCGTCACAGTATCGACATTCGGATCGGCTAACGGAACGCTCTTCGCTGCAGGAAGGTAAGTCTGACCCTGCGAACTGGAGGTTATCCGATGGACCCTACCACTGTCCCTAGGGAGCTGCAAGTTATCACAGGGGTATCTTAAGCGTGTTCCTAGGGACCGGAAATTCGATGCTTTCCCGTATGAACTGAGGATTACCATAGATCTGCAGTGTGTCCCTGGGAGACTGGATATTAAAAGGTAAAGGTAAAGGTAAAGGTAAAGCAACCCCGTTACAGGCCTGGAGTGGCCCAGTGGGTTCCAGGAATTTAAGGTTCCCAGATTTCATGACAACGACACAGGATGGTGGTAAGGTTGTCAGCCTTACGCACCGGCCGCCTTTACCCCCAGGAAATGCTCCTGGTACTCATTTCTGTTAGGGGCTGAGTCGACCCAGGGCCATAGTGCGATCGGAAGGATTATGTCAATGAAAAATTCCAATGACACCAGCTGGGATCGAATCAGCGATTTATAGGACAGCACCTTAACCACCGTGCCACCACGGTCCCCAGACTGGATATTACAGCGTAATATTTTGTCCCTAGGGACTGGATATTACCGAGGTCGTAAGTGGACCCAATCGACTGTTGACCTCATAGCTCTCCGAATTTTATGACCAGCATTACGTGACCTTACACACTAGCAGAGTACGTAGTTGCAAGTTGCGTGTAATAAATGTGTACAGTGACGGAATAGCTTAGTCTCCGTAGTGACTATCCTACGGGCTGGACGACTGAGAGATCTGTGTTCGATTACTGGCAGAGGCAAGAGATTTTGAAACTTATTTTTAGTGTTTATTTACCGGCCCTGGCGCAGTCCGGTGGCTTTTCCCGAAGGGGTAAAGCAGCCAGGCGTGAGGCTAACAACACATCGTCATCTAGTATTCAGAATAAGAATACATGGAGCTATACGCCTACTTACCCCTACACCTTTATGGCACGGCGCTTCAGAACAGAGACAGTTTTAGATTTGCCTCTATTTAGCATCGTTTTGTCCTACAGGTTGTGTTTCGCCGCCAGCCGTGAGGGCCATCTCCTGGACATTCTGTCGTACGTTCACATCAGACGATACACGCCTGCGCCGGGACTTATATTCCACGTGAGTTAATCCTGTATTGCAATTTACACAACCTCTGAAGACCTTGCGGAAGAGAATATTATTTTAAGGAAGTATGTTCCACATATCGGCAAGGAAAGTTTGGTTTTCATTTGAATTCTCCCATCCTGATAGGCTGTTTATGATTTAAAAAAATAAACTGGGTTCATCCTGGCAAAGATCGCATCTGGTGGGTCATTTAAATTACGCCAAATGCCTTTGAAGAAGTGTTGGCCTATTGTAGCTTATGGGTTGCCTTTTGGAACCGGTTGACGTCTATGTGTAACCCTTTACAACCTCTGTGGATGTAATAGCATATAATGCTGAATTACTTGGACCTGGAAATGGGGGCAGTGCCCTCCTACAAAAATTCAGTGACCTCACCAATCGACACTGTTTTATACCCCAGAAGCCCTGATTCCTTATAAGTACCTAATTACATTTCAGTAGACGAAACTTTGCATCAACGACATCTGGTGCTTAGACGTAGAGGGCCAAACCATCGTATCTCCTCTAGACTGCAGCAACACGATGCGGTGGACCCTGCAGGGTCGCCCTTATTGGTGGCACTGACCGCCTTCTTAACCTTTAGACGCCTAATGTCAACTATAGTGGTCGTACCGCGCCGCTAACCTCTAAAGTTGCTTTTTATATATTTATTCAACAAATATAGGTACTGAATATTTTAAACATGTTATATACTCTCCTTTTTTTAATCTTCAAAATGCAGTTTGTTTCATAATTCTAACGTATTTGGTTCCTGTATTATTCACATTTTATATACAGGGTGTGCTAAAATTAAAAAAAATATTTCCGGCGCCAAAAGGTTAACATGCAATGAAACAAAATACATCGGAGCTTTTCTCGTGACATTTGTTTTAAGTGGATGTGTTTGCGGTAGAAGGACCAACTTCAACATGGTGAATCAAACTAAATATGGGCATACTTTCGCAGTATGTTGCAACGGTGCGGCTCATGACGTCTGTCGGACTTACTGTTGCGTGGTCCGTAGTCCTGTCTTCGTCGCCAAATCGCCCAGACCGTCTCTGGAACTACTTGACAATTTTTTTTTCATAGGTCTATTACACGGGTGTACAAATTCCGGACGTCTTGTCGCCTGGGGCAATAAATTTGTCCGTGGCGTTAAAATACAGGGTTATTCATAAGTCCGTGAAACATGTTAAAAATTCGCAACAAATAAACTACTCAACGGATCATGGTAGTTCTTACGCCGATAGAGAGAGAAACTCTCCAAGTTTTTTTTTACATATTTCACAGGTGCTCAATGTGTCCACCTTTGGTAATACGGCAGACATCTATGCGATAATCCATCTCGTTCCACACGCGTGTCAGCATATCACGGTCGGCCAGAGCCACAGCAGCGGTGATACGGTTGCGAAAACCTGGAGATTATCAGGGAGTGGAGGCACAAAGACAGTGTCCTTCACAAACCCCCAGAAGAAAAAGTCGCGCTGGGTTAAATCCGGTGACCGGGGTGGCCACCGCATTAACGCGTCATCTTCTTTTCCTGTGCGTCCTATCCACCTTTGTGGCAAGTTTCGATTGAGATATCCTCTCACGTCCTTGTAGTGAGCCGGAGAGCCGTCTTGTTGAAAGGTGTAACCATTACTGTCTTCATTCAACCGTGGCATCAGCCAGTTTTCTAACATGTTTCACGGACTTATGAATAAACCTGTATTTGTGGTTCTTCAATATAGTACTCCTGTGATTTCACCCTTCTGCCGCCTAGATGTGTTGCAACATTTGTGCACCCCTGGTCGACTGTAATTTCTTATTTATCCTTAAAAGACGGATATTTCACTTTTCTTTGCAGTCGCTCATTGCCGTGGCCATGGTAATTTCCGGCAGTATCGATTCTCTGATCGATTTCTTCAGCTTTACTGCTTGGATCTTTTATGGAGGGTCGATGCTGGCGTTAATCGTAATGCGGTTCACCAAGCCCAACGCTCCACGGCCATACAAGGTATGTATGATATTGATAATCTTCCGTCATTCTCACGAACTGTCTCGTAAACTTCACACCGGTGTGCCCCAACCTTTGGGAGTATGAGGACCCCTTTTTGATTTAATAAATTTACCCAGACTCCCCTATACCAATGTTTGTAGTTCTGGGCTCTGTTACTGGTTACGTTACTTACCACTGTTACTGGTTACGTTACCACGATGCTTAATATTCAAATATTTTGCATTTCGTCAACACAATGTATTTGTGTGTCTTGCATAGTTACCATAACCAACAGCGGTTATTTCTGTACAGAACATTAACAGATTGTTTTGACGTTTTGCTGACCGTGCATGTCAGTATATTTATCTCAGTAATTAACCAACTTGGTGCACAAAATTTTTGTTTTACAATAAGTTTATTTCATGTCTCTAAATGTTACACCTATAGATGTGATGATACCGGAGGCTGTGTAATGCAATTTTTGACCTCCTGAGCACATGTGCTCGAAACATGTAGAGGCATGAAATAAACTTATTGTAAAACAAAAATTTTGTGCATCAAGTTGGTTAATTACTGAGATAAATTAACAGACTGGTTTCTGTAACTGAGACGGAGTGTGTTTACTGCGAGGTACGGACTGAATGTTTCAATGTAATTCACATTAATCTCAGTCTTTCACCTTTACCAGGTGGACGAGCGGAAACTTCCTGGGCAACGTTTCCACATCTTCCTGCGCCCATTTAACAATTATATTATCTTCTTCCTCCAGTTGCCTCTGTCACTCCAGTCTTCTTCCATTAATCCCTTTTCTCCCACCACTCCTCTAATCCCTCCCGCCCAGGTAAGTTTAGGTCTACCTCGTTTTCTTCTTACTGGTGGGTCCCATTTCATAACTTCTTTTGGTAATGTCTCCTCTTCCATTATTTGAACATGTCCACACCATTGAAGTTGCTTGTTTTTTTTAAATAATAATAATAATAATAATAATCAGTGCCTGTCTCTGCATCATCCATACTTTTTTTTCTTCTTCGCCTTCTTTTTCTTGTTGTTGTTGTTGTTGTTCTTCTTCTTCTTCTCTCTCTCTCTCTCTCTCTCTCTTAGTCTTTGAAAGGATTATAGAAAGAGTGCAAACTGGCCAAGCCTCCTATGAACTCGGTAACCTCTGTGCATAAATTCACATGCTGTTAATCACAATAACACACAAACATTTGACAAACGGTGGTGTATATGCGAGACAAAAGGTTTGGTGAGTTCACAGAACGTATATTTGCAGACGCTGTGGAATAACCCTCGTGGACCCTCGGTGTCCGCGGTTCAAACGCTGGGAACAAGTGTCTTACACGTTTGTCGGGAGAAATAACAATCTTGCGGTGCGCGTTTAAACCGTCCGTTTTGATGACTAATGTAGAGTGTGTGTACTCGTCTAACACAACTATATTTATTTGTAGAATATAAAGTGTTTTCTACATAAGGTACAACTGCATGTTTCGGCGCTTGATAATGGCCATCGTCAGGTTGTACATGAAATACTTATTAAGCAGTTATACAAAACATACGTGGGCTGTTTATATGGGGTAGGGAGGGGATAAAGTGGGCACGAGATCTCGTATCTATCAGAAAGGATGGGCGGTGTGGGTTACATGAGGGGTCCATGCTGTTACCAAACTGTGTCTAAGCTTATTATAGTTAAATCTGTAGTAGGTGTCATATCATGTCTGTGTGTGCTGTGTAATTACAGTAAAGTATAAAATATACAATGTACAATAATATGTGGCATCTGTGACTATAATTTTAGGTTTATAAACTTACTCTAGTTGTTAGCAGTATCTGTTTTACATCTTCTTCTTCTTCTTCTTCTTCTTCCATTAGCACTACAGCCCACTGTGGGCTTTGGCCTGTCGAACAATGTCCTTCCATTTTTTCCTATCCGCCACCAACTCTCTCCATCTTCTCACTCCCAGCACTTGAAGATCTCACTCTACTTCCTCTTTCCATCTTTTCGTGGGTCTTCCCGTTCTTCTTGTCCCTTCCAGTTCTTGAGTGAAGATCTTTTTGGGCATCCTATCTTCCTCCATTCTCTCTAGGTGACCTAACCAGCTTAACCTTTGCCTTTTATCCATTTTACTATACTTTCTCCTTTGCTCATCTCTTCTAGTTCTCGATTCGCCCGACTTTTCCATCCACGTTTTCATATTTAGCACCATATATTCTTCTAAATATTTTCCTTTCAAAAATTAGCAGAGCGTATTCTTCTTTCTTCATCAACGTCCATGCTTCCGCTCCATACGACACTACTGGTCTTATTAGTGTCTTATATAATATAATTTTAGTAGCTCCGGATAAAAGTCGACTCCTGAAGAGACTTATAGTGGCAAAATAAGTTCTATTGCCGGCCAAAATATGTCTTTGTATTTTTCCACGCTATTATCATTACTGATTAGCGTACCCAAGCATATGAACTCGGCTACTCCTTCGTAAGTTACACCATTTATGATTGCCCCCTTCACTGATCTTCGGGATGCGGACGCTGAAAATCTCATATATTTGGTCTTGTCGGGGTTTATTACCAGGCCTACTCTACCTGCTTCTCTGCTTATCTCAGCACACATTGCTGCAAGAACTGGAAGGCTCCTTGCAGTTACCAAAATATCATCGGCATATCCACAGATTTGTGTAACTGTTTTATATAAATCAGGCTAATATCACAGGAACCTCATCTGTACAAATTGTGTGTCAGACGATAATTTTACTCCTTACTGGAGTTTGCCATTGGAGAGGTTCTACAAGCTGGTAAACAAGATCCTGTCGCGGGTGTTAGACGATTTGGTGCTGCAGCAGCTTGTGACGACGACTGCTGGGTGAATGTAGCGAGGTGGCACTGGGGCAGGCTGTTTGTTCTCCAAGTACTTCGGAGTTCCCCACTCGGTTATAACTCAACTAGTGCTCCATTTTCATAGGCATTCGTACTCCTTCGACTGCCATTATTCTGGATAATGACAGAGTGGCTTATAAGCCAAAACCGAAAGTCTCATTATGGGACACTGTGTTCAGTATTGTCAAGACACTGGTAAGTAAAGAAAGGTAAATTGCACCCTTGTACAGGCACTGAGGCTTTGTACAGGTCGTACGGCTCATAGGGGGAGTAGAGGTATAGCTCTGCTCTTTCTTGACCACGGCACTAGAATTGGGTGAGGGGTCAGCGTCACGCCCCGGCCGCTCTTTACCACCGGGAAAGACCTGGTACCCATTGTACAGGAGGCTGGGTGAGCCCCAGGGCCGGTCTGGGCAGGTGCGGAAAAATCTCGCCCCCCACCGGGATTCGATCCCCGGACCGTCCAGCCCGTAGCCAGTTGCTATACCGACTGAGCTACCCGGCCCAAAGGCACTGGTAACATCTCAAATATAGTAATGATAGGGGATTCCTCATGTGATGTTAAAGGTTTAGAAGGAGAGGAATACTTAAATTGAAGATTCGTACCGTGAAGGTGCGAGAATCAGTTTGGGCCGAGACGCAGGTAACTGCTGCAGAATCTTCGTGGTGTCATTAGTGTAAAGTTGACAGCTTAAAGGAAATTTGTTGAAAATATGAATGAGTATCAAATATTGCAAGATGAAACTGTAAATGCGAGCTTTTATTTATTTATTTACTAACTTTTTGTGTACTTTATTTAACGACTGTTTCGGTTACTAAGATTATATAAAAAGGTAAAGTGATCCCGTTACAGGCCCGGTGTGGCCCAGAGGGTGGGTAGAGAGGTATAGCTCTACTCTTCCATGACCGCGGCACTAGAAGGGGGTGAGTGGTGAGCAGCACACCCCGGCCGTATTTACCTCCGGGAAAGATCCGGTACCCATTGTACAGGAGGCTGGGTGGGCCCCAGGGCCTGTCTGGACGGGCGGAAAATCTCGTCTCCACTGGAATTCGATCCCGGACCGTCCAACCCGTAGCTCAGTCGCTGTACCGACTGAGCTACCGGGCCTACACTAAGATTATATGGCGTTGAATAATTCGATGATAATGAAAATTAATTGTAAAGGATGTAAAAGAAAGAAATTAATGGTTTAGACCTAATTTAAGACACTATATTGGTGTGTTTCGTTCCTTTGAGAGAAAAATCAGGTTAATGGCGTCTGGAGAATAGGATGCTATGAACAGCTCTAAAGACTATATAGACGTAGATCTGATTATGTATGTTCGTGCTGAAGGATTGCTTTGGGCTGGGCATGTCGTAAGGGTTGTGGAGAACGGAATCTCGAAATGAATTCATGAAGGAAATCTCGGGAGTAGAAGGCATGCTGGAAAACAGAGGCAAAGCTGGGAAAACGAATTGCGAAAGGATGCTGCCAGATTGCTAAGGACGAATAACTGGTTCGCAGCGGCAAAATACAAAAACCAGTGGAGGGAGAAAACAGCTTATGCCGTGGCCAGGAAACGAGCCGGAGATCCATTGGAAAAAGTCACGGAAGGACAGAGGAAAACCACGGGAAATCTCAGGATTATCAGTGCTACGACCGAAATAAAAATCAGGAATCCCGATAATTTCGTCGGATATGTTACGTCTTCAACCGTCTCTCTCTCTCTCTCTCTCTCTCTCTCGGATTTGAGGAATTCCGATGTCCCTAGGCGCTGAAGAGTTGAGGGCGTCGGCAGTGGACTGCGGAAACACGTGCGTCCTTCAAGGCAGGAGTGATATTTCTTCATCGCTGTTTGTAACGATAATCTGACTCATTCATCTCAGAGACCACGAGGTTTCCTGACGTCACGCTTCACTAATAATAACCCAAGAATACTCGTAACTCTAAATGCATATGTTTCACCCGCATCTGTGCTCAACATTTCTTATCTTGATGGTTTAATAGAGAAACTTCATGCAATCAAAGAAGGCGAAGGAAGACAAAACAGGATTTGGAGAGGAAGATGCGTTTTTATTTACTTGTGATCTGTAATGACGCTGCCATTAGGATAATTAATGAATGATGGATTAGAACGGATGTGCGAGGAAGTGGTCCGAGGTATAATGCATAACGTGCTTGGCTGTGACTTCGTCAGTTACTGGAACACATGGTTTACCCGTCTTATGGCAGCAATACAAAGCCGTTTAACAGAATAACGCGGTAATTTGTCTGTCTGTCACCTATATTTAGTCGTTTGAAGACCTGGGTGTTGTCGGATTGCTGTATCTTGTTTAAGTGACTGTGGAACACTTTCTTTTACTGTGAGGGGAAAAAAAATACGAATTTTAAAATTAGGAAAAATTGATATCCCCGGAAAAATATTTTGAATTAAAAGGATAAAGAAAATATTCAGTAAAGTATACGAGTGTTATGTGAGGAGAAGTTAAATGGTTTAAACAGATTACCTAGTTTGCGTAATAAGGGCCAACAAGATATACTTTTCTTTCTTAATTTATTTCAGTAATCATCTTCTACGTGTTTAGAATAGGTTAACCATTCATCATCAGGAGGCAGTTTACTGTATATGAAGCATTTGGTATTTATCATGCTGGAAATATGTTAAAATTGTGTAAAATTACTTGTACGTAGGTTATTCGGAAAGTAAGTACCGTCTGCGCATATCTCTCGCGCATCCTCGAGACTGTCACTTTGCGCATGCGCAGTGACTTCATATATCAATTGAGATTAGGTTTATATTTGTTCCTGTGCATGAAACATGTTTAAGGCAATTGAAGGGGCCGCCGACTGTGAAATACGGTCTGTAATTCGTTTTTTGAACGCTAGGAATGTGCTACCAAGTGAGATACATCACCAGATCTGTCAAGTGTATGGTGACAATGCGATGAGTGATGGCATGGTTAGGAAATGGGTTCGGAATTTCAATGAAAGACGAGAGAACGTGCACAATGAGGCGCGAAGTGGGCGTCCATCTTTGGTGAATGATGATTTGGTGCGTAAGGTCAACGAAAGAGTGCGTGACGACAGACGTTTCACAATTTCTGATCTGTCCCT
>Ga0123354_10014359_pt1 | contig 12336 bp, 3 predicted proteins | sample TergutLab28metaG_2_FD_97872 | JGI IMG/M metagenome (GOLD analysis project Ga0123354, IMG submission 97872) | Labiotermes labralis P4 segment gut microbial communities from Petit-Saut dam, French Guiana - Lab288 P4 | ecosystem: Host-associated > Arthropoda: Insects > Digestive system > Gut ... | reverse complement strand
TTTTTTTGTGTCTTTCATTTTTGTTTGATTGAGCAAGAAATAGTCTGGATGAGGGGGGGGGGGGTGGGGAATATGAATTTGGCATGAAACGTTCATCTGAAAATCTTCTGAATCCAATAAGAATTTCGCGAGATATTATTATAAATGTGCATAGAGTTTCACGTAAAGTGCCTGTTTCATTGTCCGATTCTAACCAAACTTAATTTTCAAGACAGATTTTATTAAAAAAAAAAGCGGGACCTGAATTGTTCCATGCCGTCAGGCAGACACGATGAAGCTCATAATCGCTTCGCAACTTTGTGAACGCGCCTAAAATCCATCTGCACAGGTTTCGTCATGTGGTGTAATTTCTGCAACCGCGGCCACTGGAGGCGGCTGATGCAAACCAGGCCTCCTGCTACCCAAGTTCGTTCTGCTTTCTCGCAGTAGCACGGTAAATAATTATGTCAACTACATGATGAAACATATTAGCAAGATTAACAAGGATATCTTTCCCTCACAAAAATATTACATCAGCAGTTACAACAGTAAAGTTTGTTAGAAATACGATAAATATAAAGGCTGGCCAACATGCGGTCCTCGGTCACCTGAACGGTTTCAGTAATACAGTTTAACAAACATAACATAACATGTCTATGGAACATAACGAGGCACGCGGTGGCGTAGTTGGTTGAGGCACTGCACTACAAGCCGGAAAGTCGCGGGTTCGATTCCCGATGGTGTCATTGGAATTTTTCATTGACTATGGCCCTGTGGTTGACTCAGCCTCTAATATAAATGAGTACCAGGAATATTTTCTAGGGGGTAAAGGCGGCCGGTGTGTAAGGCTGGCAATCTTACCACCTTCATGTGCCGAATGTCTTGAAATCTGGGAGTCTCAACCTCCTGGAACCCTCAGTGCCTGTCCAGGCCTGTAATGGGATTGCTTTTTACAGAACATAATATGGCAAAGTTACTGGCAGAAAAAATGTTTAAGAGCTATATAACTCATCACTTTTAACACTGTACACGGTAAACCAAACATTCTTTGTATTTTGCCGTGTTTAGTATGGCCTACTGCCTTGTCATTCAACCGTACTTTTAGCGCAACTTGCTGTTTGTAAATAACGACCTTATAGTTAATTCAATCCTTTCCTCTCCGCCCCTTTCGATATATATATACAAACGTGCGGCCCTTAGGCGAGTCCTTAACGAGTTATGTGGCCCTACTGTAGGTTGCAGTTGGCCAGCCCTGTCGTATGTAATATAAAACTAACGTATAAGAGGTCACTGGTATTGAGGCCATATATTGCTCTGAATGTGCACTTCCAAACTGAGCATTGATGTGACGAGGACCGTTTCGACGAGAAATTATAACAGCTACAAGATCACTTCCCAGAGCACCACATGACCATGTTGTTCGGAGATGTCAGTATTGCAATAGGGATCAGAGATATTTTGAAAACAGCAACTCCTAGCGAGGGTTTCTTTATATAATAATAATAATTATTATTATTCCATCCCAGTTTATTAAAGTGCTAGCTTAACAGCACATAGGCCAAATGCACAACTAACACAAAATGATTACAACACAAATTACACGAATAAACAACACACACAACACAACAAAACAGCTAAAATTGGACTTACGGCTTAAAACAGAAATACAAGTTAACTAATTCATTAAACCATTACTCACACGAAACGTACTACTAGCGGCGTAAAATCTGTTTCAAATATCTAACTGGCTTGCTAAATATGTCTGTATAACTGCTTACCAAATTCTCAACTGTTGCACATCAAGCGGAATGGCAATTTTTGCCTGCTACAGAAAAATGGGTAAAGTTTCTAACATTACGAGAAGGAACTAATATTATCAATCAGGGAAGGCCAAAATTTAGATCTTAGAAAGACATGAATTAAAGAGAGAGAGAGAGAATATCAAGGTGATGTCTTTCAACTTGTAAAGCAAGCAACTTTAGAAGGTCAAATGCGCAGGCACAGTGGTGGGGGATATAAGGGAATAAAAGGACCGACACATAGCGCTGCAGGCTTCCGCCGGATCCGTTCCAGCTTATTGGCATCGGCAGTCGCAACGTCATTCCAGGCAGACGTAACAACTTCTAATTTATATCTCAGTAATAATAAACTATCAATAGCAGAATAGGAGTAGGTCAGTACGAGTTCCAACATTTTGAGTTGACTGAGTAAGAAACATATTAAAAAAGTTGTATTTGGAGTGTTGCTCTTTATGGATCAGAAACATGGACCCTAGCAAAAAATGAAGAAAGGATCGTAAATGAATCCGAAACAAGGTGCTGGAGAAGAATGTTAAAAATCAGATGGACAGACAGAATAACGAATGATGAAGTTTTTCAAAGGGCGAAAGAAGAAAGATTACTTTTAAAATTTTTAAATAATAGACGCCACTCGTGGATAGGACATACGATTAGGCATAATGAGTTTGTAGTAAACAACCTTGAGCGGGAAGACCTCGACTACAGTACTTAAAGCAAGTCGTCAGAAACACAGGAGCTGACAGTTATACAGCAATGAAAAGAATGGCTTGCAACAATTCCAGATAGAAAGCTGCCAACCAATCAAAAGATTGAAGGATAAGAAGAAGAAGGAGGAGGAGGAGGAGAAGGAGAAGGAGAAGGAGAAGGAGAAGGAGAAGAAGAAGAAGAAGAAGAAGAAGAAGAAGAAGAAAAAATATGTAAACGACATTATGGAGGAAAAAAAATTTACAAATCCAAAAGTACCCCTAGACCCTTGGTAGATTCGGTAATAATTCAGTTCCTTAACGTGCAGCCATAGCAAGGCAGGGCTAATTAAAAATAGTGCAAATACACAAATAATAATACGCTACACACCTAAAACTCTCAAAACCACACCGTCCTTACACCGAAGTATTCATAAAAACTTCGACGAGTGGTGTCATACCGTTACAGACAGGAGATGACATTCAAGAATACTAGACAGCAGATCTTGCAGATTATCTGTAACACCGATCACTTGCTACTGATTGTAAAATCGTGTAACTTGTGCTTGCACATTGACTAATTATTGCGTACAACAGGTTGAACTAGCAGGAAACAGCAACATATTATATGGGAGCCGGATATTAATTCGCAAAGACAGGAATCGCAGAGACTGGGTAACTCCATACTGATAAATTTTCCTCGGCATTTCACCAATGCCGGAATAAATCACAAGCTCACGTTCATCACCCTCCAGATAGTTTCCACAAACTTTGTTACAAATACCCTTAACCGGAGTAGCTTATATACAACAGTTAAAAACCTGCCCAATATCCATAGGCCCGTCGCAAAATTAGTTCGATAATATACTATACATAGAATAACAATTATGTAATAAAAAGGTAAAGTGATCCCTTTACAGGCCCGGTGTGGCCCAGAGGGTGGGTAGAGGTATAGCTCTACTCTTCCATGACCGCGGCACTAGAAGGGGGTGAGTAACTAATGTAATAATATAGTAAATGCACTACAAAATAAACTTACAGTTTTTCATGTTCCTACTATGGTCAACTTTGCTGACACTAAGCCACTTTTCCTTTTAGTAACGTAAGTATTGAAACTTTACGCGCGGCTGCTAGCTTACTAAGATTGCGGGTTCGAATCCCGCTGAGGGCATGTTTGTTCGTCTCTAGTCTTTGGTATGTGTTGTGTAGGTAATGGCCTCTGTAACACGCTGCTCACTCGCTCGGAGGAGTCCTACCGTATATTCGTGTGTCTCATTGTGTGTGTTCTAGAAACATCAAAACGAGGCGGCCTTGGCCTGATATACACTGTTGCGCCACAGAGAGAAAAAGTTAAAAACTTGATCAGCTAGTCTATCCAGAAGGCCAAGTACAAAGTATTGAAAACAGTTGTAAGTCACATTACAAAGTTATTGCTTTGCAAAACTCCGATGTGTGAAACTGAAAACGGATTTGGATTTTGGTGAGTGGCGATCGGCAATTAACATTGGTGTCGTAGCGCCTGGTTAGTTTTTCGGCCGGCACACCGGCTATCCTGACAGGTGTTTTTTGTTTCTCCAAGCAAATGACACGTTAGGATGTCGACTAGGCCACGACAGCAGCTTCATTTGAAATCCCTTGCCATTCAAAACTCACTATTCATTCCAACATGGATGCTAAACAGCACGCACTATCGGCAGCATGAAACAACTAAAAAACCCCTCATAACGCGACCTACGTTCAGGTGAGTTCCAAATTTAACTCCTCTATTTGGGTACAGCAGTTGTATAAACATATACAGAGAAAGATTACAGAAGCCGAAATACAAGATGGAATTAGGAGCATTTCTAATCCTGTTTCTTCTATTCCCTCCTCTAAAATCAGGGCTCGTGTAAGGGATGGGCCAGCCGGGTAGCTGCCCGGGGCGCCAACTTATCACACTGGAATAATCGGGAATATGATAATAGGAAAGTCAGGTTCTTCCAAGCGAAAGAATTTCTCCGAAAATTATCCACAATTCGGGCACGCGCCCACAGAAGATTGCCAGCCATATTCTGGGCCGAGAAAGTTCAAAGAATATCGGTTTGAAATGGTGCCAAATTACTGACTTGCCCGGAGCGCGCCCGTGTCTCGGGCCGGCCCTGTCTATAGCATTTCTCAAGAGCATGTTTCGTAGATACGAAGGAGCAGCTAGATGCCCAATGACGCCCTAAAACTATCGCGTCCTTTCGAACATTATAACTAAATGCACCGACGAATGGAGCTGCACAGCCAAAATTGATTTATTTTGTCGAGGTTCATTTGTTTGCGCATAGGTCTGTTCATGTCGCTTGTCCTATTTACGCAGCACTGCATCACCACAGACGTAAAACTTTCAAGTGGCTATAAAGTCTGCCATATGCTACAGCAGCACGAGATAAAACCAGAACTTCGGACAGCGCACAGATCCATTACCGGTCACAACACCACTTCTTTCTGTTAATCAGTGTTCAGTGCGCCATGTGTAACTGGTGTGCTGATGTGGAAGGGGGGGGGGGGTTTGGGTAAAGATAAAGATACGCTCACTTCTAATCTCGACACTAGATGAAGATATAAGTTTTACTCTTAGGGCGCTTTACCCCAGGAACATAGCGACCAATATCCAATGGATAGGAAGCTGGAAAGGAAGAAGTAATGCCAGAGAAGAGAAAATCCCTGCCTCTTTGAAAACAAAACCAAAGGAGAACTTACACTATGTCTTCTGAGTTACCGTGAGTCACTTTGTAACTTAGAAAGTTCGCTCTTCTAAATTGTGTTCGGTAAGTTCCCGAAAGGCGCCCGGTATAAATCTCAGCCAAAACACAGCCAATCCTTAGATTCGTGGATTTGTGTCTACCCAGCAAATTCCGGACTAGTATCTTAAACTGGGAGACGACCGCTTCCTTCCCTATCCTTTCCATTTCAGTCCTCACTACATCTAACCACTCGACACAGTGGCACTGTACTACCGCCAGTTAACTGAGTAAACGACAAAAAAACAGACACGTAAGGGAGCGGTCACGGTCTAGTTACGGGCACTGCCTCGATATTTGCCAGCAGACATTGAGGAAAGCCACAAGGAACGTCAATCAGGAAAACCGGTACGAACCAGGGACCTCGAGTGCGACGCGACATTCGATGTATCCGGTACCTTCCAGCGACAACTAGAAAGAATGCAGCAGCTGTGCCTGGAATACAAAACGAATATGACTGTTGTCCAATACATGCATGCATATTAATTGGGAAAAGTTATTTTATTTATTTATTTATTTATTGTCCATTCATTATTTATTTACAGACTCGGACTCAGGCGTCAAATGGTAGAATAATTCGCAAGTAATAAACTGGAAAGAATGTGGAAGGTAAGGGTCTTTTTTGGATGCTGTTCCCAGAGTTATCAGGAGAGAGAAAGGAGAACCACAGGACAGCCAGTCCCTGGGAATACCTTTGGCCCGGGAACCCTCCTCACGAACACGAAACAGCACTGCTGACCACTCCACTGCGACGCACAGCAACATCTACCTACATACGCTTATATTGTTACAGCAACTGAGTGCTACGCGTGGGACAAGTAAGAGTATTTCGATTTGAAACACCGGTGTTGCTTTTTGGACACCCTGTGAAGTTAACGCTTTTTCCTGTGCCATATGACAGTCTGACCATCACTGCGGAACAAGAGCTGAACCTACGTCTGTCTTTCTGAAAATACCAGCAAAATTTTCACATGCAAAAAAAAAAAAAAGATGTACCACTCTCTAACGATCGTTAGTTCTCCCGCAGCGACTTCTCGTTATCTGTCAATTACAAATCCACCCTACAACAGAAAGCACTTATCGCCAACGTTGCGCTTTTTCCACCCGACAACGTATCGCCGAAGACTGGTTTTACTGCTTAACACGTTATTCTACTACACACATCACACCGATAGCGAGACAGTGGCCCACTAAAACAAGATAGGCAACGTACGTATAACAGAACATCCTGGAGCGTTCGCTTAACGTTTGTACCTCCTCGCCTAGCCTAACAGGCTGATGCCAAATCACTTGAAGAGAGCGCTTTGATGGTGATTTAATATCGTCGGGAATAAAAATCGTACTTTGGTTTTCACGTAAAGTGCCCGATATTTTTGCACGATTGTAATCAAATCTGGATTTTTTTTCCGGCAGATTTTTCATGAAAGTCCCCAGTATCAAACTCCCCCGGAAATCCGTGCAGTAGGAGCCGTGCTGATATATGCGGACAGAGGGGCAGGTGGATATAAGTTTGAGCGCTTTTCCCGGCTATCTGAACGTGCCTATTCAAAGGTCGACCACAGTGTCGCGTGGTTTAAGGCATCGTCAATTACCAACCCACTTGGGACATGGACGTAGTGTCTTCGTTTATTCTGTTTCCGTTACCTTGCGTACGTACAGGCCATGTAATTTGTCCACTCCCCATCCAAAAGGACCTACTAAAAAGAAAGTGTAATAGGCAATTGATAAGGAATGTATGCAAAGAAACACAAGTTCAGGCAATCAGAAACCACGGATTACTCTACAGCAAAAAAAAAAAAGTGTTCCCTAAATTTGCTGCTTTCATTTTTCCGCCATTGCCAAAACTCTGTTGCCGGAATCGTAGACCCCTTTTTGAGAATTCTTGGTGTTAATCAAACGACAGTTTTAGAATGTGTGACACGGTGGGACAGGAACACCCGACCCCAATTTATCGGACTGTCTGTTTGAGTGAGTGAGTGAGTGAGATGTCGGCGTATAGCAATACAAACCGGAGAAATTGTACAGCTTGAAATAGAACCTATCTTAAACAAGCTCTAGCTTTCCTACTATTCATCACGCGTCAGTAAGTTCAGCTGCATCCGGCACGAGGGTCACACGGCATCACTTTTCTGATGCTGTGATGTTCCTACAATACACAAAAATCCCCCAGACTGTACTGATAACCCACAGACCACAACAGCCTAATTTGTACCTGAAAACTCATCAGTTTTCCACTTCAGCAGCCACGCGTCCACTCAGAATCAGTCTGCCACTTACTCGTGTTGTGACGGCATGGGGTGCTGCTGCTGAAGTGACAAAATCAGAGCATCCCGCACAGATTTTTGCACCGTACCAGAAGGTTAGTGGGTGCACTTCACGAAGCGCACGTATTTTCAATATATGTTCTTGCAAATTTCGTACAGTAGGCCTACATGTCACTGGTCTTGAAGTTCTTTTATTGGCGAGACAACCCCACCCGCCTAATGTGTTACTGTAATGTGATTTATCCTTACCATTTGGGAGTTCATTTTAGATCAATGTCTCACTAAACGTCTGCATATAATATTAAAAATTGATAAACGAATAACCGTCAACCACAACAAACTGTATTAATCTCTTGATGTTTTGCTGACCGTGCATCTCAGTATAATCTTCCTAACTAACCAACTTAATGCACAACTTCTTGGTTTATAATAAGTTTATTATAAAACAAAGAATTTGTGCATTAAGTTGATCATTTACTAAGACTTATTAATCACGTCAACACTTGCCACACGTTTTGGTCATTACTGACCATCCTCAGGAATTAAATGCATGATATTTAAAACTCAAAATAAAATACCTATATATAGTATTTGTGCGATCTCACCAATTGCACAAGTCATGTAAGTTTCATGTAACACGTGAACTTAAACAACTGCATATAACAGCACACTTTGGGTACCGCACCAATTACACTGCACTTGAAATGGAAAGAATATAATTAAATGTATATTCAGCTTACTTTAATTCGTTTTGAGGACCACGTCCATTTCGAACAAGAATATCATATTATCGTAAAGCTGTCCATTCCGTGTCTTTTTAAACCAAGCACACCGTTTGTTGCACCAAGTCAATGCACAGTGTTAAAGAAATACAAATATGAAAGGAGCATCTGCAATATGTTTCGGCACAAGTGCGCCATCTTCAGGGTACATCTTCAGGGAGTATCTTCCTGGCCCCTACTACACAAGACATATCACATATACAGGGATCCGATCCACTTTGTATTGAGATACACACTAGAGAACGGAGCATACAATGAATGCCACATGAATAGAAGCTTCCACAGCTAAACGCAACATTAACAAATTCTACTGAATATATATATATATGCAGTATCATATTTCGAAATTCTAACCGTAAGTTTTAAAAATCTGTACAGCTGTACCTTTTATAACGCCAACAAGGAACCTGCTACAGACCGAAGAACCTTACAAAAAACAACTTTCCAGTGGCAGTTGGTTTTTAAAATTGGTATTTTGTTCTCCCTGAAAATGGTACACTTGTACCGAAACATGTTAGGGATGATCCTTTAATATTTGCGTTAATTAAGACCGTGCATTTAATTGGTGTAATAAACGGTGTACTTTGATAAAGAAAATCAGTGTGTGTGTGTGTGTGTGTGTGTGTGTGTGTTTGTTTGTTTGTTTTAATCTGTGCTTTAAGTGCAGGGCTAATTTAAAAATATGCTTGTGTATAATGATTACATTATAATAACCTGGGCAATTCCAAAAAACCCCAACTTCGCACAATTTAAATAGTTTCATATATCTGTTTCCACGAGGATATTTTCGTTACCTTACGAGAAATTTAAACGAGTTCCTTCCACAGGCAACAGATTTTCTAAGGTCCGTTAAGCAGGGGCAGAGCGGCCGGAGCTGAAGTTAATCATTCAAATCCTGCCGGTGTCGAAGCTAAGAGCGCGCGAAACACATCCCACACACGAAGTCACTGCTTGATCCTGGACTTAGCACATGTACAACTGTACACATGATGACAACATGTAATTTCACACATACATGATCACAGATACCGAAGAAGGAACAGCATTTGAAAATGATGACGTCAGACTTCTACTCGTTAAAATTATTTCGACATGATTCTCATAGGAAATTTTCAGCATCACCGCTTTCAATGCGCAACTGTATGACCTTTATCGTGTCCGCGGTCACTGCTGTTACTGAATGTAGTTCAAAGATTAGATTAGATAAGTAGTTGGGTTCGAGCCCTTGCGGTCCCCATGCACCTAGGAATTAAAACAGGCCTCTTGAGCCCCGCAATCTGATACTAGGTCAAGGCAGCCCTGTTCTTTTACTAACGTTCCAGATGGCCCTCAGACTTAGATCTTTATATCCTCTGGGTCCAAGAAAAAAGGAACCCAGATATGCCCGTATGAGTGAAGCCATGGCTTCACACTCACACAGAACGTGGACTGAGGCTTCTTCCTCTGTACTACACTTCCTGCATAAGGGGCTATTAATGAACCCCACCATTAGATTAAGATGTCTTCTCAGGGTATTATGTACGGTAAGAACGCCAGTAACAACCCTGGATTGTGTCCTTTAAAGAACAAAAATCTGGTCTTTATAGCCGGGCTAGGGCCCGAAATCAGTTTACGTGTCTGAAAGTAATTCATACATCGCAATCATCGTTGCTATTACTGTCACCACAGCTGACGCGTCTGATCGTCTATGTAGCAAGTTACTTTGTCTAATGTATTTCATACGCCGCCAGTGTCATCATTATGATCGTTACATAACGGGCCTGTCTCTGTAATCAGTGCTGTTTTTTTTCTGTGGCGCTACAGACCAAATCGGGCCTAGCTCGCAACAATTTTAGGTTTTTAGATCACATACATACACACACCACCGGTAGGACTCCTCTGAACGAGTGATCAGCTCGTAGCAGAGGCCGCTACCTACACAACAGACCCAACATCCATGCCCTCAGAGGGATTCGAACCGGCGATCCCAGAAATCAAGCACCTTCAAACCGACGCCTTAGAGCGCACGGCCATCGGCATCGTCGCAGTCATTATCGTTGTGACTTCATCATCTGATGTGTATAAACTAATACGTATCTCAGTCTTCTCAGTGGCATTATAATCGTTTAGACTGTCGATGTTGTCCATAATTAATTTAAGAGACTAACGACCACACGTTAACTAGAATTACACAACTGACAATACAGGAAATACATGGTAAAGTTACACTGAGGCACGTTCGTGTAACCACTGTTGCAGCGGAAAAGCAATACCTATTACATATTCTGAGTGCCTCTCTGTAGACTTCGGTACCCAGCATGAAATGCGCATGCGCCATATTCTCATCTGTGGCCTGCCCCACTCTCCAATATTTTCCACATTATCTCATAAACGGCACGATTTTCGAAGGGGAAAAAAAGTTTTTGAACACAAAATGTGTGTTGCGAGTTTCTGTACAATGTTTTTCCGAAAACCTTTTCATTCTCAGAAGAACTGAGCGAGATAAGATAAAAATGTATATTCGTCTTCATGTAAAGTACCCCTTATTCTTGTCCGATTTTAATGAAACTTGAATTTTCTGGACAAATTGTCGAAAAATCCCAAAATATCAAATTCCATGAAAATCAGTGCAGTAGGAGCCGAGCTGTTCCATCCGGATAGAGGGACGGACGGGCAGATACGACGAAGCTAATAGTCGCTTTTCGAAATTTTTTGAACGTGCCTTAAAATGACGTGAATTTAAGTGTCGAAGGGTGTGTGACGAATTGTTATAAGGCACAGTAAGCCTGCTGGACATCGAGTATAGTTGTTTGCCGTGACAATTTGTCAGTCCTCACTCCCAACCTCCAAACTGGACAACCACCACTTATCGGCCGTCCGCCATAACTTATTCCGATACCCTCAATATACGGTTGCCATCTCCTGCACTGAACTCGCAAAAGGTTAATAAAAATGCGTTCTGGAGACGTCATTGCGCACAGTTACTTACCAAACAATTAACGTGTTCCAAACACGGCTAATTTGTGAAACAGAATAGCAACCTTTCTGAATTGTCAACAATTTTTCCGAAATCTCTGAGCGCAAAGTTTCATATACACTGCAAAGGAAATGATGCATATTAGATCGAGTCGTCCTTAAGATTGAATCTTCTGCCTGAATCACATGTCTTTAACTTACTAAATCTGTCAGAATTGTAATTCTTAAGGTTGTGCTAACGTCATCATATCAAATGCCACAAATGACATCCGTCGAGTGAAATTGATACGAAGTACGTCAGAGACAATCGCAAATAAAGAGAGCAGATACAATTAAAACGGCTGTGAACACAACATTGCAGATAATCTGGAGGAACTGACGTAATAAACAAATCACTCCGTTTTCAAAGTAATTCCACAATGGCTGCAGTGTCCACAGTTGATAAGCCTTTCCCTAGGCACCCGCAATATTTAATACATGAATTCTGATCTCACCAGTTAACATGACAATACAGCTGAACTTGCTCTGAACACAAAATGAGAATATACGCCGTGCGTGATGAACTCGTGCGTACGTGACTATCCGGAATCTGTTAACGGGTCACGGCGTGTACATATCTAGATGAACACGTAACGATTATACGGCATTATCTTAACAAATTATATCTAGATGTCATCTGCTCACAGCCGGAAACTGGTTTTGTCCGAGACTTCCGCACCAATGACTGCGTCCCTTCTGAAGGTCTAAAATGCCCTCAGGAAGGCAACATGAATGCGATATCAACAGTCTCGTCTCGTGGGCCTCGGTCCAGTAGACGGCATGAACAATAAACACGGACCCAAGTTACTGTGTAAATTAACAATCAGCACAACTATATATATATATATATATATATATATATATATGACGTAACTAAGTTATATTTATGTTAAAACACTCGGTAAAATTACGTCGATATATATATAAAGACGTAGTCTATAAAGACCTTATAGCAAGAAAATATAAAATGACCATATCTAGTACAAAAACAAAATCAATGGCAATGTGGGGGAACCACATACAGAGGGTAAAAATTGTGATAAACAACAATATTATTGAACAAGTAA
>Ga0123354_10014358_pt1 | contig 12336 bp, 6 predicted proteins | sample TergutLab28metaG_2_FD_97872 | JGI IMG/M metagenome (GOLD analysis project Ga0123354, IMG submission 97872) | Labiotermes labralis P4 segment gut microbial communities from Petit-Saut dam, French Guiana - Lab288 P4 | ecosystem: Host-associated > Arthropoda: Insects > Digestive system > Gut ... | reverse complement strand
TATATATATATATATTTGCTGACAAAATATACAAAAGCGTACTCTGGGGAGTAGCGGTACGTCTGTCCTATATATAGGATGCATGGTGCTTAAAGGTTAAACGAATTATAAAAAATAACAAGAGATTACTAAAATTATATCCGTAAGTTTCGGCAACTTGGATATTTTTTATCTCTTATTATTTTTATCCGTCGGAAGACGCCCTACCGCCCTGGATCCTCCGGTCTGTGAATTGAGCGCCACATGTTGTTGATATTTACATTTATATTGTAATAACGCTTATAATTTTATCGTTGCGCCGTGCACTTTGAGGTCTACGTAGTTCACACACCAACAAATGCACTATTTATTAAATTGGTTAAAAGTTTTAAATTTACATTAATGTACACAATAGTATCGCTCCTAGACTTTTCGGTCTGTAATGACCATCATCAGGGAGCTTTATCTGTACCTAACTAAAGTTATGTTTATGTTAAAATACTCGGTAAAATTAAGTCGTTATATAAATTAGGTGATGTGGCAGCATGTCTGTAATGGAGCAGTATGTTTCAAATTCATACTTCGCATTAATTTAAAACATGCTTTCCCATTACAGACATGCTGCCACATCACCTAATTTATATAACGACTTAATTTTACCGAGTATTTTAACATAAATATTACTTTAGTCAGGTACAGATAAAGCTCCTTGATGATGGTCCTTAAAGGCCGAAACATGTAGGAGCGATATTATTGTGTAATTTAATGTAAATTTAAAACTTTTAACCCAGTTAACAAATAGTGCATTTGTTGGTGTGTGAACTACATAGATTGTAATGACGCATTTAAAAGTCTGGAATGACTGGTGAGTAATGCATTTTGAAGAAGTGATTGGTGGTTTGACTTTGGTGTTGGTTCTTGGGGTGAATGGGAGAACCGAGAAAGACAGTGAAGAAATTCTGGACGTACCTACACCCAACAGGCCGAGGTTTTAATCCGAGACGTCCCTAATAGAAAGTTCTATTGATTCCCGCTCGACTGTACCTTTGCTTGTGTTTTTTCATAGAGGTTGCTTACTCTATGTTAATTCAAAAATTTACTGAATTGGATAAGATAGAACACAATAATTTTTCACTTGCATATAACAGTGACATTTCTGTCTGTTCCTGATTACCAACGTTTGTCACCGGGCGCACAGTGAAAAAACTGACCAGTCGTATTTATACACGTGTGTACACACCACCTATTGATTTAAAAATTACGTTGTTATTTTCGTACATGTATATTTTTCCCCCAAGCAGTCATACACAAGTCAGTATACAAGACAAAGTAAGCCACACGTTTCGACTTGAAAATTATTCATTATCGAGAAAATAACTAGAACATTAGAAAGAAAAATTAGAACTGCAAGCAGATGTGAGATCTCAAACCTTTACAATCTAATGATAAAATTATAAAAGTGTCCGAGAAGCATGTAACAACTATTTCACAAAAAACCTGGACAGTAAATAAGGAAAAAATTAATGTATATAGGGTAAAACTTGGTGTTTTATATACTAGGCAAAATAAAAATATGAGTAAAATAGTGTGCGTAAAATAAAATATGTAGTCATGAATATATGTAGTCATGAATATATGTACCATTAAACAGCACGTAAGTGGATCGTGGCAACGACGCAAAAAAATATGTAAGTTACAGATTATATTTCCTGAAGACGTTGTTCAGGTATAAAGTTTTCGCTCCCGTGTCTTCCCTTGAATATTAATAATTTGTACACTGGAAGGTCATTCTGTGGTGCCACTTCCGCAAATATATGTCGTTTTAATTGTGCGTGTTTTGGATATTTGAAGATGACACTTATTATTCGTGGGGAGCCACAATTTGTAGTTGATATTATTCGTGTTACTTCTGCGTCCGGTACGTGGCTTGTAGATTTGCTTACTGCAGGCAAAATTTAACTTCATCAGTATGCTGTACAATCAGCAGCTTCCAGAAGCAGTGCATATCTGTCTTCAGAAGCACAGTGTGAAGATTAGACCAAGATATATCCAACAAAAATTGCACTGCCACTTGATACCTTACGACAACCTATGTAATTTTCCCGGGTAGGGTCAGCCGTTTATTTAGAGATTCTCTGATGCCATGGAGATATATGTTACGGAACCCTGCCTTTCTCTTTAAATTGATTATCTCACTGCTTGATTCATTTATCATCAGGTGGATTAAGGTAGAGACCTACGTCAGAGCGTAGTTGAATTACAGGTTGGACGTACCCCGAGTTACAGGCGGAGCCAAGTTGAAATATATGCAACCCAAGTAAATATTTACAGACTTATCAAAGTTTTTTTTAGCAACTGATGTATAAGAGAATTGTTTTTAAACGAGTATTAGAATTTGCATTAAAATTACAATAGCTCGAACATATTTCGGTGTGATCACCATCATCAGGGAGCGTACTGTGTGAGCTTGCTAAAGTTACAATGTTACAACATTTGATCAAAAGACATCATTGTGGTTAATCTGACGGTGTGGCTGCATATGTTATCAGGTCCTTGTTGGTATTTGTCTACCGCACTCTTCGGATGCAAGGCACAAATTTGAAAATTCGCAGCCTTATTTGTAACTCACTATTTAGTTTATCTCAGTATTTAACGAAATTGATGCACAAAATTTGTTTCACAATAAGTTTTATCTCATGCCTCTACATGTTTCGAGCACATGTGCTCATCATCAGGAGGTCAAAATTGCATTACACAGCATCTGGTATCGTCACCCACATATAGGTGGTCGTCTCGTGCACATGCCTCTACATGTTTCGAGCACATGTGCTCGAAACATGTAGAGGCATGAAATAAAACTTATTGTGAAACAAACTTTGTGCGTCAAGTTGGTTAAATACTGAGATAAATATACTGAGATGCACGGTCAGCAAAACGTCAAAAAAATCACTATTTAATGTTCTATGTTAATAAATATTTCGTTATAACTCCTTACACTCAACCCCGTCGTTTCGACACCGGCCCCTTTATTTCAAACAGATTTGGCTACAGTCGCAATCTCAAAATGGGGATGGTTGTTGCAGACAATTTTTGACAAAAAAAATTATATATTCATATATATATCCGTACTTACGAAATTGTAACATATATATGAATTCTGACAAACAAATAACAATTTAGGGAGGAGAGACTTCGTCTTGAACAATACAGGTGTCAATGCAGGAGCCCTTGAAAATGACTTGGAAAAATGAAGCACTGACGGCTGGCGAGAAAAAGGCCTGTCCTTCTTCATATTCTCCTCACAGTAAGCATCGTCATAATTCCTTGTCTAGTTGTTACTGCTCGCTCGTTGCCAGATTCAGCGATTTAAAGTTCCTTAGTCAACATCGAAACCGCCACGGTCTTCTCCTCATGCTTAGGGTCAGGCTCCTCACCTCTTTTAAGGGAGCCTCGCTAAAGAAATTCAGCGGCATTGTCTAGCGTGAGCTCCAGGTGACGGGAGTTCAGCAACACGCAGACATCTTCGGCGTCGTACTTACAAATTTTGCGCGCTTTACTTAACACATTGCGTCGGGGGGCAAACGACGTTAAGTCGGGAAAGACTGTCTATTGTAAACTTGTTTCATATACCTTTTTTTTCTTGATTTCTCTTATTAATATGCTAAATTTTATCGTTAAGTATGCAATGAGGACGAAAGAAAAAATCGATTAGTAGCTATGGCACCGATTATGTTGCCTCCGGCTCTAACATCTTGTTCTAGAAGTTTTCCGCTCGAATATTGGCCTGTAGACTACCCTGATTATGTATTTCTTGCTTTTCTCAGTCTCTCAATACAAGTACCGAGTGTTTCCATGTTATTTCAAATGAATCTTACATTATTATCCAGCTTTTTGTCACTGTGTATTTTGCGTCACTGGGGGCGTCCTTGTGGAATTTGTAAATAATTACTAACTGTGGCTTCCCATAAATTCTCCAGAGTGTTACCACATTAACTAAACATGTGACTTGTCCAAAGAACTCTCTTTATGTGCACAATGGATTATTCTGTGCAAACGTTTTAGATATGTTACGTTTACAAAATGTTTGTGCTTGGCCATCAGTAGCAATGAGAACAAGGTGCATGCAAAGGGGGTAAAACGGTAAGTGCTCTTAAGAAATGCTACTGAGCTGTTACAATATGGTAATGAATTTTTTAATTCCTGTTTGATTCAGAATCTGTAGACTTATTGCACCTTTAAGACTGTGTTTCATGAAGATTTTTCCAGAGCAATAAAAGTGTTTTTAATTATGAGAAAGAATTTGAAATAAAATTTCATTGCATTAGATCAACGCTTCTGCCTCCATAGTCATACAAATAACATAAACGTGATTAAATTCTAATTAATGTACTGAAAGAAAATGAAATAGTGGTTGACATAAGAGACGCGAGAAAATAAGTTGCCAGTGTTTAGGGTTCCGCAGCTACGAAGTTTAGTGCGAATTTATTGTAGTTCCTAGAAGACGCTGCGCCACATCTAGTAATTAATTATGTGACGCAGCGTCACTGTGTGATTGGTGTCAGACGATCCGAACAGCGTAGCGATCTCTTCTTCAAGCGTCAAAATGTCCGGACGTTTTTACTCTTGAATAATGGACCACCACGCTTTCCCGAAACGCCTTGCACCAGTCACCCAATGACGCGGCGCACTGTGATTTCTTTTAAAATAAAGGCGGATTGCATTTATTTAAAGTTAAACTCTAAAGATCTAGCAGAATAATTTGCTATTTATACGTGTAAAATTGCCTGCCTTTATGCAAATTTTGACTGCTGTGACTTGAAAGTGTGCTACGGCGTGAATCGAAAACGAAATTATCATTGGCCTTAGTTTTTTGAAGTAGTCGGGTTAAAAATATATTTTCCCTTTTTCTCGTTTCTTCTTAACTCTTTCTCAATTTCTGTAGCAATAGAATGTGCGAAGAAGAGGAAGAGAAAGGAGGCTGTCGTCGAACCTAGACAGACACACCGCTGAGAGTTGGGAAGATTGGGGTTGATGACGCCATTAATCTCTGCAGCTAAGGCGCGTCGGTCGACCTGGTCCAGTTTTCACATTCACTGCCTATGCTTGCAGTTTATTAACCAAATTACCAGTTAGAAGTATCGTCTGTGTAAGAACGTAAATTTAAACACATTTTCATATGGGAAGACAGGAATGGGCTGGGCACATCTGCAGAATGGTTGAATCAAGAGCACCGAGAAAAATCTTAGAAGGAAATTTGTCTAGTGGTCAACCATTCAGGGACCTACAGGACACATAGATACACACGGTGGCCACAGATGCCGGAAAGCCACTAGGGACCTTAGGATTCTAAACGTTGGCATTAGATTGGAAAATCTGGGGACTCTTCTGTCGAATATGGTCTGTCGTGCCATGCTACTAGTAGTATATATACATAAGTTCCTTGTCCTATGCTACTACTTCCAGGCATCAATGAATTGTAACAAATGTGTCGGCGCCTTTTCAGTTATTAGAAGACTATGCGATAAACATGTAGTTAGTGGCAATATTATTATATCTGTACTTTGAAACGGTAAATAACGACATGCGTAGTTCTATCTTCGAAATACAGAAAGTTGAGACTGCTATCAGTACAATAAGAACCAACAGGATGTACTATATACTTTCAATTTATTTCAGTAATTAACCTCTACATGTTTCTGGTTGTTTGGAGGATCGTGATGGATCACGATCCTGCCAAGAGCCAGTCAACGTAAACGCATGACTTATACCACTTACTGTATATACAGAGTAGTACCTCCTGCTGATGGAGCAGTAAGCCTGCTCGAAACATTTAGAGGTTAATTATTGAAATACATTGAAAGTAAATAGTGCATCTTATTGTTTCTCATTGTACGAATATATCACGTTGCACAGTCAACAAAACATTAAATTTGGGACCATTAATCTGTACGGGAATTTGTGTTAGGTGTCAGTTCTGAGATGGCGGTGGGGTCTTTATGTGAATGCAAATAACCAATCACATATACTAAAACACTCTCGCGGAAGCAAATTGTTAGAAATGCGTGCATTTACCATGTAAAGATTGCACATTTCACTCGATTCAAGGCATAGTGTTGAAATGCGATTTCAGATTTATCTGATACTCTGCCCCAACCATTACCATTACCATTCTGTAGGACCACAACACTTTGCTGAGGTCTCGTGTGAGAAGCATTAATCACTAAAATGGTCAGTGGCGTACATGTAGTTGTGTTGCAATACACATATACATAAATTGTTCAGTTGAACGTGAGAACATGTAAGAACCTTTGAAAGAAGTAACTGCCACTCGTATATTATCTTGCTGTAAAACAACTTACCATACCAAGTGAAACAACAGACTTACTATTAAGAGAATTAAACTCTAATTACACCATACAGTGTTATTTCTGAAACGTCTCTCTCAGTAGCGTGGTTATGCTTCTGATGTGCAATGTACATATTTCTAAAGCTGTTTTTTTAAATATTTGTTACGGTTGAATCTTGGGAATTGTGTCCGTGAATAAGAGTGTGAACGGACGTGTCACGTGATAACATTGGCAGTTTATTTTCATTTCATTTTGGATTAGGCAGACTTGTTGAACAGTTACCATGTCCCTTAACGCAGCGTCTTTTCCTCAGTGTATCCGAGCTCCGTGACGCTCTGGGCTCTGGTTATATCGCTTCTTGAATTACTCCGATGAGGAATTGATAGCGAGGTGAGATCCAATCTCCTTGATAAAGCATGGGTGAGCAGCCAGAAAAACAGAGGTATTGCAAGATACCTAGAAAGAGTCTGATCTGTTAGAAATTATTAGTATCTAGGTGTGGGAATATTCGCCTCCTAATATGTTAAATGTGTATGCCACAAACTTTAAGTTTGTTTCTTATGCAAGTCAGCAGACGTGGTACTTTATCGGTTGTAATGAAACCGTAATTAATTTAAAATTAAATATTAACAAAGTAATGTACTCTTGATTAAAATTTAAAACTTGTCCCAGTTTAATTTCATCCCTATTTCTCCATCGAAAACGAGTTTGCCATTGTTTGGTGGTACTTAAAATTTAGAAGTGAATATCAGGAACGCAAAAAGTCTAGAATTTAGCTACAACTTTCAGTTTATAGAGTCCAGAAAATAAGGGAACGATTGTTAAAAATTTCCATGACGTTACCTTTTGTAGACATTTCTGTGAAAAATTTGGGAACATGTTTTTCGACTCTAGTGTAAAATGATTAATTTTTTTCTCTCAGTTGGTACAGGTTGGCTTATTTCTAAGTGTATATATTTTGAATCAGGATCATTGGCCGTGTGGGACCGCAGTGGCACAGTGGTTAAGGTGCTGTGCTACAAATCGGAAGGTCGCTGGTTCGATCCTATCTAGTGTCAGTGGATTTTTCATTGACATCGCATTATGGCCCTGGGGTCGAATCAGCCTCTAACAGAAATGAGTACCAGGAGTATTTCCTGGGAGTAAAGGCGGCCGGTGCGTAAGGCTGACAACCTACCACTATCCTGTGCCGTTGTCACGAAATCTGGGAACCTTAACTTCTTGGAACCCTCTGGGTCCCTCCGGGCCTGTAACGGGACTGATTTACCTTTTACCATTGGCTATGTAGAGTCGAACGGAAAGAAAATTTTATCACTAGCGAACTGCACGATTTTACGTCTATTGGAGCGACTGAACTAGAAATTATTTCAATGTTTATTCTTATAATGATGAACGCTGAAGAAATGCGTGAAGTGTTTCATTGAAGTGAACTGGTTTTGGGCAGAACCGAAAGCTGTACCTCTGTTAAAACGTAAGGAATTTTTGGGTTCAAGTTTGTAGGAAATATCTTGTGGTAGGTTCAGGCGTCAGCAGCTTAATATTATATATTCTTTGATATCTTCGAGGTGGAATGTGTTTTATCCTACAGATGAATACCGCAGGTACGTCAGAAAAGCTCATACCTGTCCACCAAAATGTACATTATCACATCCCAAAAGGCAGCTACCTTCAGAGTGCATTAGGGTGCCAGCCTTCTGATGCGGAAGCGCGTTACTCTACCGTGACTGCTTTCATTGCGGACATTTGATAGAAATTAGTTCGTTTGATGCCATGAACGCTACACAAATGCTTCACTGATTAATCCCGTCTGCAAACTTACCTTTCCCAGTACCATCGTGCTGTACTCTGCCAAGTATAGAGAAGCAGTACAAATTGTGCTGCTCGGTATACTCGTATAATGAATACCACTCTTATGTACATGGTAGAGTTGGTCGGTGTGAGCGTGGTGTGTTGTCATTGTAACACTGCACTTTTTACAGGAAGGTGAACACGTCGCAGTGTGAGTTCATATATATATATATATATATATATATATATATACACTTACTTAAAAATCGAAACTAATGTACAGCAGTTTGTTGTTCATCCGTATGTGGCACCTCTGTACCACCTGGTGTTTTCTGTCCTGTTCAATTTGGTGTAATGTTAATAGAACAAAATGGCATAGAAAAGAAAAAATAACAAAATCCAACACCCGTCCATCTAAAATTCTTGTACTATCATATTTTTTCACTTATATTTACATTTTTTTTAAATTCCACATTTGTGGCAAGCTTTACAAACCAAGTGGTTAGAAATGTCTGCGGATATCGTAATGCTATCCTGCAGGTTAAGGGTTAATTTATATTAGCGGCTATGCAACAATAACAGTTATTTCGATTTCAGCGTGTTTAAATTTGTTGACAAATAAAGTCAATAAAGGGCAGACCTAAATTTTCCGTGGCGTTGTCATCGCTGCCATGCCTGCAGTAGACTACATCGCGTCACCTTCGCCATGTTGATGTGATCATTCTTAGCTGTAATAACAAACATATATACACGTAATTTCTTAAGATGTTCAGCAAAGTGTCGTAGTTTCAGACATTAAATTTACTTTATTTTGATAAAATAGCGCCATGTTTGTGATTGATTATACATGTGTTGTTGTGCGGGGCTATGGAGTACGGTTAGGGTACTGTTTCAGGCGATGGCCAAAAAATGGACGCAACAAAATGCGTTGAGCGCTATCGATGCTTCAGGTGGTACTGAAATCTCCACCTCTACCGAAATTAATATAGCTTGCATATTCATATTCTAAGTGAAATGTAAGTGCTGTATCATAGTGGATCGGTGAGAGGGCTGGAGGGTGTTATGTTGTGTGGAAACTATACCGCTAAATGGAAAGCGACCATTTTTTCGCTGAATTTTCAATAAGAAAAGAATCGTTTGTTGATTTAATATGTGACACCATCCTCTAAATGTAATGTTTTAGTTTTGCTGTAAAATGAAAGCGTACGAGCAAATAATAATACAGGATTATGCCAAATATTAAATTTCAACATGAGTAGGGTACTAGCCACAAGAAAACTGCCATCTTTTTTAAGAAACTTTGTATTCGCTTGTTATATTTAGTGCAGTACTGCTATTTTTGTAGTCCTGGAATACATGTTTTAACATTTCAATTCGAGTGAGGCATGTTGGAAGTCCAGAACTTTGATTTACTTCTCATGGCATGTTTGAGTTTCTAATTACAATTGGTTTGTAGGAATGCAGAGGTATGTAAATATCGTAAACCGCTAGCCACTCGATATATAACGCCAGCGACATTCCTGCTTGAACCTCAGAAACCACCCACCACAGGTATTAAAATAATTTATATTTTGGAGCTTAGAGTCGCCACAGACCAGCACCGTGTCAGCACACCGCGGTGGTTACCGCCAGATTTCGCATCGTGTTTGATAGTGATATCCTCCCAGTCTGTTCTTTGCTACTGTAAAGGTCGTTACACCGTTTGGGACGACTGAATTGAAGGAGCGCATTCAAAAACAAGAGAAATAAGAGCAAAAAAAAAGGGTAATTAGATACAAATAAATAAAATGGATATGTAAATTAATAAACATGAAAGAAATACATAAGGTCACATATAACGGTCGGATGGTAGATTGACAATGAGACACAAAATAATATAATTACAAGCAGCCACAAACAAAAACTGTCATGAAGTGTTCAGTTTAATGGACAACGTAGGTATTGTCACAAGTGTTGGTTGCAGTGACGTGTAATACCTTCATCAGAAAATATTTTCACGTAAACTAAACAAAGAAACGAAAGTGCAATTCTTATGTGAGACATAGGCACAGGTCCTCTGTTGTGACGTAACAGCGTCTTAACAAATAATAATAATAATAATTACTTCATTTAAATGCTTTACTGTTTTCACGTATGAGATGCCATATTATACAGGGGTGCTAATAAGTCCTTAGCCCGACCAGGAATGAAACAAGCTATATTCCCCGCGTTTTATGGAACCGGGAGGTTCATTACCACATTCACAGGAGTCCACCACCTGTCCTTACCCTAGCCAAACCAATACATTCCTCTGCCCATCGCACTTTTGAATGACGCAGCTTGTTTCCTTCCAGGTTGGGCTAAGGACTTAGTAGCACCCCGGGTAATGTAAAGACAATCTTAACGTAGAGATTCAAAATTTGGGTGTAATTTCTACCTGGTAAATACTGTACGTAAATTGTAGCGACGGGATCGTTCATTTTGACTTTCAGGTGACCGTGCATCGTGAAAAATTCTTATAATAAAACCAACTGGATGCACTAATTTCTCAAATTTATTTTTGGAATAAAACTCTATATGTTTCGGACAGTTTCTCTGTTCATCGTCAGGAGTTTTTCACTGTAGACACAGCAGTGGTATATGTTATACAGGTTTTCTGACAGCTTGCGAGCAGGATCAGGACGGAACTGCAGTTCCGTCCTGATCCTGTCACTGTCACCAAACCCTAATGACATACCATTGCTGTGTGTAGAGTGAAAAACTCCTGATGATGGACAGAGGAACTGTCCGAAACATGTAGAGTTTTATTACAAAAATAAATTTCAGAAATTAGTGCGTCTAGTTGGCTTTATTATAAGAAGGATCATTCAATATAACACTAGGCCAATTCCAACATGTTTCAACTGTTAAAGGGTCATCTTCAGGAAGTATAACTGATACATTATAGCAGCGTGGGTCAACAAAATGAGTCATCAGTTGTAAAACTCTGGGTGTCACATAAAACTTCTTTACAATTCAAGTTATAGTGTAAAATCAGTCATTTTGTTGACCCACGCTGCTAGATTTATCATTTATACTCCCTGAAGATCACCCTTTAAGGTTGAAACATGATATAATTACGTATATTGTTAATAAATTGGTGATTTCATAATATATAAGTGCATTCGTCGTTGTTTATTTGGTGTAGTGATATAAGTGCACGGATATGAACAAGCTGAAAAAGTGTTGTAATTGAAAGGGAAGCCAACTCGACGGCTAACAAACTTTGGCCTATGTGGACACGCAAACACGCACACACATCCATTCTAACACGTACATTTCATTTACTCGTTTGTTATTTGGGTATGTGTATGTGTGTGGCTGTTTCAAATATACTGGTGGTCGCATAAAATCGTAGGTACAGGCAGCTGTTGCATGTCAACAAAAGCAGTATACCAGTTCAGAAATGTGGGATATGCCGAAATAAAACTTCCACATTGTGTGTGTGTGTGTGTGTGTGTGTGTGTGTCGAGAAGAAAGGGGGAGGCTTAAATTTTCAAATTTAGTATCCAAAATACCGGAGCTGTGTAACTATGTAAATTACAAATGAACTTAAAAGTTTCCCCGCCTGTCTTTTGACTAAGGATGTGTTTATTCTTATCTAGCAGAAAGAATATTTCTTACTGCTTTTAAAGTTGTGATTATTAATGCGTACTATTCAGCAGTCTTTAATATTACTATTACAATACCCATAAATCTTTATCTCATTAATAGCAACGAAGATTAATTAATAAGAGTGTTCTCCGGTTGCAAGAGAAGCTTTTCATCAGTATTATTGTACGTCTGTGATATGCGCAGAATTCGCACAGAAATATAATTGTTTTTATTTTAGACTGCATATACATTTGTGTGCAGATATTGTGCCACTAGCTGTTATGTTTTGCATCTTGTTTTGCTGGAAATTAAATTAAATCAACCGATATAACTTCGAACTCAAGTGTAGTTGGTTTATGGATCTGGGCTTCTCTGCCTCAACGTAGATTTGCATACCAACTGCAGTTGTGTAAATCTACAAACCGACAAAACATATGTTAGGCGGTTTTACGAATTTCTTTAATTTGTATCACTAACGTATAAGGATAGACCGCCTCTGTGGTCTAGTGGTCAGAGTTTATGGCTACAGATACAGAGGTCCCGGGTTCGATCCCCGGCGCTACCAGATTTTCTGAGTAGTAGTGGGTCTGGAACGGGGTCCACTCAGCCT
>Ga0123354_10014356_pt1 | contig 12337 bp, 8 predicted proteins | sample TergutLab28metaG_2_FD_97872 | JGI IMG/M metagenome (GOLD analysis project Ga0123354, IMG submission 97872) | Labiotermes labralis P4 segment gut microbial communities from Petit-Saut dam, French Guiana - Lab288 P4 | ecosystem: Host-associated > Arthropoda: Insects > Digestive system > Gut ... | reverse complement strand
GTTTTTTTTGTTACTTCGTTTCCCATGGCGAAAAGCCGGATAAGATGCTGAGTTTTTTTTGTTACTTCGTTTCCCATGGCGAAAAGCCGGATAAAATGCTGAGTTTTTTTTGTTACTTCGTTTACCATGGCGAAAAGCCGGATAAGATGCTGAGTTTTTTTTTGTTACTTCTTTTCCCATGGCGAAAAGCCGGATAAAAGAGTATTGCAGTTTCTAATGTTGAAGGTGCAAAGTTATTTTTTTTTGACATTTTTAGACGACGAATGTGCTCGGAGTAGAGGACGCTTCATTGCTAACGCTGGGCACTTTACGACTTGTCGTTATCAGTTCACTTAACGATTTGCTGTCAGTTCTTATCAAGTACCTCGAGCAGTCCGTTGCTGTTTGTCGCAGGCTCACATCGCATTTGACATCGCGCTTGCAAACATGTTTCACTGTTCATGTACAAATCTGGCAGACAACGTCTTCCGTGACTTACTGTAGTGTCGGACGTGTGTTGACGTTACCCGAGCTGATCGCATATGCTTGTTGTAATAACGAGCCATTAACAGGGCTGTTTACATACTCCTATCTATTGTCCAGGGATTGCACGTTTGCAGGTAGTAATAATGTCTGCACATTGGTGTTTGGTTTGTGGGGGGGGGGCAACCATTCTAATCATATGTATCACAAAGATAAGAAGGATTTAATGTGGGTGCCGTAGTAACATGCAAACGTGGCGAATGTTTGCTAAACGGCCTGACACACGAGAGAGTCGTTAGAAGCACCGATCCTTCGATCTTCTTTTGTTTTGTGTGAAGGAGATGGTGAAAGAGGTGCATTTTGGCCGTCCTTCAAAAATAAACTAGAAACTTTTTCGAAATGCCAGTAATGTGAATTGTGTGTGTACGTGTATGTGTGGGTGTCTTGGTAATATGTATATTTTTATGTACTGTGTTTTGTATTGTTCCTTTTAGTATATTTATTCTTATTTGTTTTTTGTATTAGTGAAAGTACTAGGGACCGCGGTAGCACAGTGGTTAAGGCGCTGTACTACAAATCGGAAGGTCGCTGGTTCGATCCCGGCTGGTGTCATTGGAATTTTTCATTGATATAAAACCCTTCCGATCGCACTATGGCCCTGGGGTCGACTCAGCCTGTATTATAAATGAGTACCAGGAGCATTTCCTGGGGGTAAAGGCGGCCGGTGCGTAAGGCTGACAACCTTACCCCCATCCTGTGCCGTTGTCATGAAATCTGGGAACCTTAACTTCCTGGAACCCTCTGGGCCACTCCAGGCCTGTAACGGGACTACTTTACCTTTACTAGTGTAAGTACTACTGCCACCGAGTTACAACTCAATTGCAGTTAGTCGTAGTAGTGGTAGTGATAATAATAATAATAATAATAAAATAAATTGTAGGATATCACGGTCAGTGGTTCAAATTGCAGATGATCGGTCCTCATAGCGTGGACACAACGAACAGGTTCTCACATGATTACTTCTTTCATTATAAATTTACTGTTTCAGCAGTTCCTTTGATTATAGTGAGTCATAACCAAGTAAACATTTTAATAATTTATTCGGAATTATTAAGAACTGTATAAACCAGACATTAATTTGAGACTTCTATTTGACCGAGCGTTCCTCGGATCAATGTTATCAGTATGTAAGGCGATTATCAATTTGTTGTAATTTATGTGATGCAAAACACAAGCTACTCTATTGTTCGGCCGATTCCAGTGACCGCCACTGTCTAAGGCGTGGGTCTGCGACCGTTCGCTTCCCGGGATTCCGGGTTCGAATCCCGCCGGATGAATGGATGTCTTTCGTGAGTGATATTTGTTGTCAGGTAAAAATCTGTGCTGATTACTCGTCCGGTCTTGTCCTACCGACAGCAGTGTGTCTGATCGTGATCTTGAAACCTCAACTGTAATGAGGCCTAGGCGCTCTAGGGCTGTCGAGCTATGAAAAAAATTGAATTAACGCTTGCTTATAATTAAAAAAAACCAAATTCATGTGCCAGTTTAAGGTGAATGATATACAAATTTTATATTTTTATGGAGATGCTTACTATTTACTCAATTATTATACCAACTACTGCACATATATAAAATTTATAAAATTTACACATTAAAACATTAAAAACGCTCCTACATGTTTCGGTCCTAGGACCATCATCAGGGAGCCATATCGTCCTTGCTAAAGTCACCTATAAAAAGTCACATTAATTTCGCTGTACCAGTTGGGTGTTGTGGCAGCATGCCGTGTTGTGTAATGTTATGTTGCGAAGAGTGCACTGCTACCAGCAGGGCACTCTTCACAACATAACATTACACAACACGGCATGCTGCCACAACACCCAACTTATACAACGAAATTAATCTGTGACTATTTCTAGTGTAACTTTAGCAAGGAATATATAGCTCCTTGATGATGGTCCTAGGACCGAAACATGTCGGAGCGTTTTTAATGTTTTAATGTGTAAATTTTATATATGTGCAGTAGTTGGTGTACTAATTGAGTAACTCAGCAACATGCACGGTGTTAACAACGGAAATAAAAAAAAATGCTTAGTACTGTTTATAGAAGGTATTCAACGCCGACAATTTAACTGAAATGTCTTTACAGGCTGCTGGAACTGAGTTACGTGTTGATGCAAAATAATAGAATGCGATGTGAACTGGCTACGTTCAAACGTTTTTGCCTACTTTCTATGCACAAAGCATTTAGCTTTTTCTAAACTTGAAATATCGTATCGCCGACTAAATGAAGCAATTCATATTTTGTGTTTGTGTGCAAATTGCTTCCTTGATCTGAGGACAAACAGACTTATATTACTGAGAGTCTATAGAAAGGCTGTGCTGACAGGAATATCGTAGCCTACAAGAGGAAGAAATAAAACAAGAGAGAAATTATAAAAAATAACTTTATATTTTATGTTCTTCATCTCGTATTTTCGAAGTGTGCGATAAACGGGTTTCATGGCACGTAGTAAAGATCGACCTAGGGACACGTGGGCAGATAATTCTGAAAATAAACTCTGAAGAGTATTGCAGAAGTATGACACTCTAGGATGGTTTCTTATAATGTGTTGTGTAAGCACTGGTTATATTCAGCTGTTTCGTAAAAAACACTATTTCTTTACCAAACAAGCTGCCTGTCAGCTTCGCAAGGAGGAGAGTCAGAAGAACTTCGCGCAAAGCGGGACGCACGTCTATGTAGTTGCGTTCTCTAAGGACAGTCACAAAAAATGGAACGTTATTTACCGAAAAAGAATTGGAGATTCTGTTGGAATTTTTTAAATTTCAGCCTGACTTAATTTCGAATCTAAAGCTGGAATATGACTATAATTTTCCTGGAATCGCTTGTTATGCAAGGCGGTGTAGAGAACTCACAGCGGAGACATTGGTCTTGAGATTACATCGGTGGAAAAATGCTGCAGTTCATCAGGGTTAAAAAAACAACTTCTCAGGACTAGGATCTTGGTAGAGAAGTTCTCTGACATTCTAACTGTCCTCTGTAGTCTCTAGACAATAATAATAATAATAATAATAATAATAATAATAATATTTAGTTGTTCCCGATAGGCATAGATTTTACCCACATAAAATTAACCTTATCCTTTGCAAAGCGTAAGACATGTTGCCTAAGCACTAGCCTTTAGATCTGAATCTGTTTGAAAACATCGATAAAAGCAACATATATCGCTAGATTTATGCAGTTAAATGTTGCAAACTGTGGCCATTTTATGCCGGAAATTGCCGTGTGTAACCACTGGAATTAGTGACACAAGTGTGGTTCTGAGGTAAATGAACCCTCGGCTTTGTTTTACCTGAAGTCATTCCGTGCAATGTAAAAGTGCTGTTTAATGTAAACGTTAAGAATGCCTCGTGATGCCGAGACAGTTCATGCATTTATTGAAAGCGTGATGCTGTATATACACAGTATGTGTTAAGGAAAGTCTGAGTGAACCGTTTCTTCTTTTTCTTCTTCCTCTCATTTTCCCTTCGCTTCCCATCTTTATCTTTTTGTCTTCATACTGTTTCTTTATTATTATTTTCTGGTTCTCTCTTCCTGTCCTGGGGACCGCGGTAGCACAGTGGTTAAGGTGCTGTGCTACAAATCGGAAGGTCGCTGGTTCGATCCCAGCTGATGTCAGTGGATTCTTCATTGACATAAAATCCTTCTGATCGCACTGTGGCCCTGGGGTCGACTCAGCCTCTAACGAAAATGAGTACCAGGAGTATTTCCTGGGGGTAAATGCGGCCGGTGCGTAAGACTGACAACCTACCACCATCCTGTGTCGTTTTCACGAAATCTGGGAACGTTAAATTCCTGGAACCCTCTGGGTCACTCCAGGCCTGTAACGGGACTGCTTTATCTTTACCTTTACCCTTCCTGTCCTGGCGTAAGCATTTTTTAAAAAATTTTCTTCTTTTTTCAAATTCTCTTGTACAAAATCAGTGAAATCTGTAACGTACACTGTACCCGAAACTGAAATGAAACCCCCTTATTATACATTATGAAATTCTGATCAGTATACCAAATGTACAAGTTTTAGTTGAAGAATTTCTCTATATGTAAACATTTATCTAAATATGTTGTGCAGTTGGTTTGGTAGTAATAAATTCGCGTCTGCAAAACATTAATTTCGGGACAGAAGAAATGCTAAACCCCCAAGCCAATGGCTGCTGTTTCGTTTCCAAAATATGCGTAAAACACCAATTTGCATAATCTGGGCTTTTTGGGAAACTGGGTTTAGAGTATCGTGGCCGCTCTTAGGCCTCAGAAGAGTGTAAGGGCCTGTTCGTGCATTAAACACAAAACGCGTAGTAACATATTACAAAATAAATCAGATATGGTACACTGCGTCATAAAAATACTGTTTTGTTGTACCGTTACAGTTCTGCGCCTAGCAAAGGCAGGGTTTTAGTGTGGAAGCGAGCGATATGTTCCAGTATGTGTTGCAAAAATCCGTGGATATTTGAAGTCACTTAATGAATTTGGCGATGTATTTTTTTACACAAAAAAAAGGTAAAGGAAATATTTTGTATACATATACAATTTATGTACACGTTTCGACTATGCTTTACGCAGCGATTATAATTTACGTTCAGAAGATGTGAACTGTTCTCAAAAGAACTTCATCATCGGCTTGTCTTGCCCCCCCCCTCCCCCCCCAACTTTCACTTTTAATCCAACTTCATGTCGACAGTGGTCCTCATGAGTTCAGAGCGAGCGCTTGTTTGTTGCGGTGCATAATTCCACTTCTGTGACTCGCAGACCTGATTTTTATCTCGTAACTTCATGCTTCAATAAGTTCGATGCGCATGAAGAGTTGCCGAGCTTTGTGCCTCTGCCCATAAAATTGGAAACTGCTGTTGTATCGAAAGAGTCAGCAATAATCAAACACAGACGCACAAAACTGAGCTCCTTTAACTGCAGTCACTTGCTACTTCTTTGAGACCCAAGTCAGTATTGGTGACTGCTGATTCTTGGACAATACAGGATTTGAGACGACATAACCTTCTACATATTTTATTTCTCGTTTACTACCTACATCATCTCTTTCTTTTTCCTCTTGGCTTCCTCCCCTTCTTTTTCTTCACTTACCTTTCCTTGTCATTATACTTTAAAATCCGTTTTGATATTTTTCTCCTATTCTTTCTCACATTTACATCTTATTTCCACTGTGTTTCCTTCCATAATGCTCTTATCCAGACAGTTGTGCACCCAGGATCTAAAATGGTAAAATGATAGTCGCAGAAAAACGTAAAATCTCACCCTATTGGAAAATTTCGCACCTGACTTGGCTGCTTTTAAAGGAAATTACCCACGATATTACTCATATATAATTTATAAAACACAAACTTTTCCCTAGACTTGTATAACAACGTAACGTATATGAATGAATTAAGATATTTATTCTAATTTGAAGGAAAATGTCACTCGTATCCGAGTAATATTTAATATTCTGTCGGGGTTTCCAGGAATGGAGAAGAAACAGTAGCACCGTATTTGACATTACTCTCCAACATTCACGTGTCGAACATCAGGGGAAAAGAAATGAGGTGTGAACTGATATTCCAACACCATATCCTTTGACTAAAATAAATAATTATCGCTAGACTAAGAATCTGCAACAAATTCGGAGAGACATGTTATGTCATCACTTATACTGTTGTGAGGTGAGCTACCTGGCTGTCGCCAGTCAACAAGCGTCAGTTAATTAGAGCTTTGTTCAGGTACTACCGACTGTCTCACTATGTTGGTTTTCTAACATGACAAATACTTTCTTTCTGACCATGAACGTGATATTTGTGTTAATAACACTGCTTGTTTGGCTTATAGAAAAAGAGGAGGGGTAAATAAGCCGACGAATCAACAAAAACAAGTTTGTGACGGTTACTAAACGCGAAAAATAATTCAGGCGCAAGACGTATGAAGCGAATAGCGCTGCTGTTAAGAGGGTCAGCAGTGTTTCCGTTTGTCAGGAAAGAACGGCCAATTCATATGGTGTAAGATTTAGAATCTTACGAAGAATTGTAAGTGGAGGTTGGGGGTTCTTCACTTGGAGTAAGTGTGGAAGTGACATTCAGTGTCCTGGCCAGATAACTAGCACAAAAGAATTGAGTGACTGAGTTTGATATCTTCCATAAAAACATGCTGCGGCACACAGCTTTTTATGTGTACGATAGGGGAAAGTTTCCAAGAGTTAAAGATATGTGGAAGTGGGACAGACTCTAGGATTTAGTGTGCAAAATTTTGATTCTAAGAATTTGAAAAGTATGGATGTTAATTTCTTTGAACGTAACAATGGCAGGAAGCGTCTTTTGGAAAGAAATAATATTGTTCATGAAAAATCTAAGAAATCACGCAAGTTGATATAGCTCGTCTACATGAAATTGGACAAAAATTTGTACAATGAAGACCACACAATATGGAACTTCTGGAAGATATACGGTGGTTTAAGTAGACTAAGTTTTCTGTAGGTTGACTTCATTGACTTAGTATTTGATAGGGCGGCTCTGGCGTCACAGCATTTATTCGAGAAGAGAAATCAGTTTTTGACACTGTAATGTACAATGACAGTATTGACTCAGGTTGCTGGATATGAAAGATCCAATGCACCAATACAAAAATCCTGATATAAGCTTATTGTTAACCAGCACACACGCCGTGTCGCATGCAGCCCACAAACACGCGCTGAGTTGTGGTGGAGTTCATAAAGATGTTCATGTCGCAGCCCCACGTGATTGATTGAATTCTGTTGTCAGGGCACATGGGCACATAGGAATCCGATTACCTCCCTATCTATATACATAGAAATTGTTCGGGTAAGTAAAAAGTGGTGGAGAAGGATAACTTCTTCAAAACTGCCGACGTTGAGAAATTGAATCGTGAAGCAGTACTGTAATGTGTACGCTTAAGTGTGGAAGTATTGCGCTACATGGGCTGCTGCAAACTTGCGGGATGAAGATTTTAAGGAAGAGACTGCAGAGGTGAAATGCTGAAACTGATGGTTGTGAAATGGAGGGAATCTAATTGGGGAGAACGTAACGGAGAAGATGGCTGAGGCAGGCCCTGTACTTTCCGTGCGAAAAGTGCGAATGTATGTGTGAACTATTGATAGTGTTATTTAGCAGTAGTATGTGGACCGGGATAGCGCAATAGGTATAGTAATTCGCCAAGGCCTGGATGGTCTGGGGATCGAGTCCCGGTGGGTGGGGGGCGAGACTTTCTGCACCTTTCCAGACCGGACCTCGGGTCCTCGCAGTCTGTCTCAGACGGGTAGCGCGTCTGTTTCACGGCAGTAAAGCGGCCGGGGCTTGTCGTTAGCCACCGACCCCATCTAGCGTCGAGGTTAAAGAAATGGTTGAGCTGTGCCACTACTTTCGTGTCTTGTTCTAGAGTGAACACTATTTAGCAGCCGTGTAACAACCAAATTAATGAGCTTGTGTATAGACATGCAAGGTCGAAACTTCTAGCTTCGCCCCTCTGTGCTCTAAATTCAGTGTCTACACAGTTTCTTCCAAGGTTCCTAGTCTAGATTAGTGTAAAGTTATGAGCTTTTTAGATGTGTCTGTTTCTAAAGTTGGAACAACAAAGAAGATACATTGGTTATGTTATGATAAATAGCAGATGTAAATGACACACATAAGCACACACTCACACACTCACATACACTTGTACAGAGACATTAAAGTGAGGTTACTAATGCGTCGTCTCTCATAGGAAGTGTGAACTGTTTAACTAAGCTCTAGTGCTTTTAAAACTCATGTAGAAGGAGTTTATAATTTTCGAGATTATTCACTCACCCTAAGTTTTAAATTCTATGTGTTTCCTTCGTATGCAGTATTGTATATGTTGTGATATAAATTTTCTACTTTCCCTTATACGGTACGTTTTAAAATAAGCTGTGTCTTTTTAAATGACTTTGTTAATGGGACTTTCCTCATTCTGCCTTTCAGTTATCTGGTCAAGCCGCTGTTAGTATTGGAGTTCCTTTCTGAATTACTGTCATACGTACAGCCTGTCTGTCAATTTACGTAGCTCGCAATGAGATGCACATTTTTTTTGAGCCTGTTAAGTTTCATTCTACTCGGGTGACGTCAGTGTTTTTTTTTTGTAATCTTATTTTTCTTGTCGTAGAACATATGTTCCATTTTTTACGTGTGACGTAAGTAAGCATGCTGCCACACCACCGCATAGTCAACAATGACGTGCTATTACCGACTATTTTTTTAAAAAATGTGACTCTAGCTAGGCTCAAGTGTAAGCTCCCTGATGATGGTCGTAGGCCGAAACATGTAGGAGCAGTTTTAATTTAAGTTTTAATGTAAATTTTAGTGGTTTATAAGATGATATAAAGTTCATCTGTTGGTAATGAAGGACTTTGATGGTATCGAGATGCACGGTGCAACGATAAAAAAACTTACTTTAATCTTAAGGTGTGTCATTCCCGTTGTGTTAGGTCAATAACACAAAGCTGTAGTGTGTATATATCTATATATACATACAATCATGAACACAACAACATTACAATTTTGAAGTGATACATAATAAACAAATACATGTTTCGGCCCTCTATGTAGGCCATCATCATGTGGTCCAAAGAACTTATTAAATGACTATACAGTGTGTGTGGTAGTTTTGGAAGGGGGACGAGATCTCGTCTTACATCATAAATCGTGGGATTAGTCAAAGTTGAAATAAACAAGTTAAGGGGTGACATCAGTTGTGAACATCTTAGAATTATAACATGCAAATTATGTAGTAAAACCATCGTACTGAGATGTTTCACCAATTGTCAACTCCATGGTTTTTACAAAACATATAAAAAATTACGTATGCTATAAGTGCGTAATATAGTAGCTATGTATTAATAATTTCAGTTTCAGAACTGAAATTATTAAGTTAGTATTACAAAGCGGTAGTGTATATATCTATATATACAAACAGTAATGAACACAACAATATCACAATTAGTACCGATACATGTTTCGACCCTGGGTGTAGGCCATCATCAGGTAAGACGAGATATCGTCCCCCTTCCAGAGTTACGACACACACACTGTATAGTCACTTAATAAGTTATTTGGACTGATGATGACCTACACAGAGGGCCGAAACATGTAGTTGTATATTACGTATCGCTACTAATTGTAATGTTGTTGTGTTCATGACTGTTTGTATACATAGATATATACACTACCGCTTTGTATTACTAACTTAATTTAAGTTTGATTTCCAGAAAATGTTAGAAACTCTGTTACATAGGATATTTGCATGTTTAAAGTTTCATTTGTCACGTTTGGAAGCTTGCAACACGTGTATCGGCGTGCACATTTCATAAAACTTATCGATTACAAACGTAAATTTACTTCAGTTCAGGTGCGTCGATACCAGACTGAAGGCTCTTGATGCAGATAAGCACTGTCGGATGTATAGTTTATGTAAATGTGGTCCGTTTTACCAGAAAACGCTTTTTTTTTCCTGCGAGAAAGCTCCTAGCAAGCCGTAGTTCTCTCGAGGAGGTGTGTTAGTTATTGCGACATAGAGACTTCTCGGGTTGAACCTACATTTCGGGACCTAAAACACTGTTGCATGTAATATGCAAAGCGACAATTAAACAAACATTACTGTCACACAACTCCAGGCCAAGGCTCAGGCAGGCTAATTTGCTATTGTCAGTAATATCGTCGCATTTGTGGCCCGTGGTAAAGGGAAAGTCTAGACGTAGGAGATAGGGCCTATCCTGTGGTTTCGTAATGCGTGAAAATTGCTTTCAGAACTTGTTTCAAACGTAATTTCCTTCTTATCTTCTTCTCTCATTATTTTTAGCTTTCATAAATTGTTTACATCTTTCTAGTAGCTTTTCTTTTCGTTTCAAGAATTCGATAGTGTAAGGTTGGCAAGAAATATCCGTCCGTGCAATGGAGTTGAGGTACAGAAACCAGCCGTTTCGGGCGAGTTGAAGCCTGCAGATTGTCCCTATGCCTCACTCTTTTTTTTTCGAATTTAGGATTCTGCTTTTGTGTAGATTCTGCGTCATGTTGTTAAGGAACGTGAGTTAGTAGATTATAATTGGCGGGGTTTACCATAGGGTAAACACGTTAGTCACGCCCAGTGATCGAACTGTATGTGAGATTGTCTCTGAATTAATCGGCTAATGTTAGTACGCAATATTATGTTGTCAGATATTTGTCACCTATTCAGTGTGAGGAAACTTGTGATCGATGCTGGAAAAGTCACGCGAAGGGTAAAGTGGAAGTCAATCATTTAAAATTTAACCTCGAATCTGCATGACTAATGAAACGGTTTATTAATCCACGGGGTTGAAGGAGTTACTTTTCTGCCATTTATAACGCTGTAAACTGCCGACACAAAAATGACATAAATAATCAAATAATGGGCTAAACCGTACTTATTGAACGGCTATATGAAAACTGTCTGCAGGAAGAATCCCAGACTGCGGCTACCTGACGGCGCATTCTCAGGAAATGCGACAGTGGAAGACAGAGGATGAAAGTTTGTGTTGCCAGCAATTATACCCATCAGACTGACAACTACTCCTCTCTTCCTGATGTTTATTGGGCCGTGCATCATTGTGATTACTGACGAATAAAAAAACCAACTATATGTCACTTGTTACATTTATTTTACTTCTTAGAGACTCAACATGTTTCGGGCATTAGTATGTCCATCTTCAGGAGTTTGCAATTATGTTGTTGAACTACCACATTGACCATTTCGTTATTGCTTTGTTGCGTGTTGGAGTTAGGGTGCGGTTCGGCACAAGCACAAGCACAAGCACAAGCACAAGCACAAGCACAAGCACAAGCACAAGCTTCAGCCGGCAGCCTGGATACAACCCTAGCCGAACCGCACCCTAACTCCAACACGCAACAAAGCAAGAACGAAATGGTCAATGTGGTAGTTCAACAACATAATTGCAAACTCCTGAAGATGGACATACTAATGCCCGAAACATGTTGAGGCTCTAAGAAGTAAAATAAAAGTAACAAGTGACATGTAGTTGGTTTTTTTTATTCGTCAGCTCCTTTCTTCCTGTTTGCAACATTTTTCCACGTCCAAATTAATATGTAATATTTCGCGACAGGTTAATTTGCGTTGTCTTGGTTGGTAGATCACCACCTAAAACCCAAGCTGAAGGCCTCCCATTTTGGTTGTCTGCCATTGGTCCTTTCACATATTCGCCGGCTTCCTATATGTACGGAATAAGTTTCCGTCCTCCGAAGATAGAAGACATGCCGCAGTCGCAACGAAGCCACTGAACGATAGGAAGAAGAGAATTGATACGTTAGTAAATTATTATTTTCGGCAGTAAATGAAGGATAACCTCAACGTCAGACAACGATTGTTAAAAAATTGTGGTATTAGAACTAAAAAAAAAAATCATTTTGGAGATCTGTGTAATTAAAATGGCGTAATATTAAACCGAAAGTTACTTGATAATGGTGAGGTGTTGTGTACTGGTTATGTATGTTTTCTTAACAAACAGATTTATTAATGTAGGTATAAACATGAAACCCAAAAATTTAAAGATAGAGATATATAGAACTATAATTTTGCCTGTTGTTTTGTATGGGTGTGAAACTTGGTCGTTGACATTGCGGGAAGAAAGGAAGCTGAGGGTGTTTGAGAACATGGTGTTGAGGAGAATATTTGGACCTAGGAGGGACGAGGTAACGGAGGAATGGAGGAGAATGCATAACGAGGAGCTAAATGATTTGTACTCCTCACCCAATATTGTGCGGGTGATAAAATCGAGAAGAATGAGATGGGCTGGACATGTGGCGCGTATGGGTGAGGAGAGGGGGTGTATAGGGT
>Ga0123354_10014355_pt1 | contig 12337 bp, 6 predicted proteins | sample TergutLab28metaG_2_FD_97872 | JGI IMG/M metagenome (GOLD analysis project Ga0123354, IMG submission 97872) | Labiotermes labralis P4 segment gut microbial communities from Petit-Saut dam, French Guiana - Lab288 P4 | ecosystem: Host-associated > Arthropoda: Insects > Digestive system > Gut ... | reverse complement strand
GCTGCGGTTACAGTTTTTAGTACTCCTGATGATGGGTGCTGTGACACCCGAAACATGTAGAGTGACTTTGCAGTAAATAAATATCTGCATACTGTTGCATCTGGTTGGATTTTTATTAACATCTAGGAGTTTAAGTTTACCAGTTTTCAGAGCATTACAAATACTGACTGTAGCTGCTCAATATATTGTCCTTAATAATCTTTCAGGCATATAATTTGGAATATTTTACTTTTAATAATTTGATAAATTGCATACATACAGGGAAAAGATTACAACTCCACAGATCACAGACAAACCTTGCATCATACCAGAAAAGTGTGTATTATATAAGCAAAAATATTTTTAACATTTTACCGAAACATACCACAGACTTAGTGAAAGACAAAACACAACTCGGTACAAATCATTAAGAAGCCTTTTGATTGAACAATACAAATCATTAAGAAGCCTTTTGATTGAACAATCTTTTCCTTCTACTGATGAACTTTTAGATTACTGTGTGACACAATGTAATGGCTGTGTTATGAAGAATGCAACATATTCTGCAAGTAATGCTGAAGTTGCTTTATGAATTTATCATATTCTGTGTTTTATTGCTTAATGAGTGTGTTCTGTGTGTTACTATGACATGACTGTTTGTCAGTCACAAATTATGCTATATTACACGTTTCACATCCACAGCTATAGGACGAACTGATGGGTCAAATGAATGTAAATGTACTGTAATGTAATATACTGTTTATGGTTTCTGAGACTAGCTGTACTCAGGAACCCAACAGATTATGATTTCCTTCTTCCCCTTGCATCATCATATCCTGTTTACCAATGTAAGAAACACAGCACCTAAGTAAATGAACTGCATCCTGGCCCTGATCATTGCATTGTGAAGCTTGCTCCTAATCCTTGAATCCTGAAAATGGTGTCAAACCACAGACAATCTGCAGAATCTCTACTGTAAGAAATGTGGATACCTAACATGAAACAGAACGCATTTCCAAGACACTGTGGCTGAAAAAAACTGGAAAGACGGGCAAATCTAAAAGAATAGATGTAAATCTGCTGTCACATCACTTATAATTTCAGGTCTCTGCACTATCACTAATAACAAATTTGGCTGAGGGTATTATTTATGAGATGGATATACAGTACCCTACTTATTACACATACCACACACTTTCATGTTCAGACAATTCTGTTAAACTTGAGATTAACGAATGAGCCTCTGTGGTGTATCCTGATACACACTATATAATTAAATTTTATGCCTTCAAGACATCCCTCAGATGATGCCACATTAACACAACAACCAGCATGAGAAGTATTCATACATACAGAGCAACATTAAAATGAAGGTTTCTGTGCAAGAGTTGAGGTTCTCACTTCAATCAATCAATCAATCAATCAATCAATCAATGTCTTCTGGGATGCGATGCCATGCAGTCTAGTAGGTAGGAACCTATATTTTGCAGAACTCTTTCTTCTACACTGCGACAGAGGCTGCAGGTTCCTCTGATACATTGCTACCTATCTCCTAAAGTACACAGCATCAAGTCCAAGAAGACCATGCGTATGCTCAATGCCTTCATCCTGTTACGTCAAAAATAATAGCAAATGAGGGTACCTTTTCTTACTAAAGAATTGAAATAATCTAGTAATGCTACATTTAGTACCAACAGACACAGTTACAGTCATTTTGTTAGGGGAGGTAAAGCATATAAGCTTGGACATTTTATCTTGCTGGTCTATACCAATGAATGCAATGCCATGTTCAGTTGTGCACCTGCATTTTGAGGACTCAAAATAGAAAGGAAGTCACTACAAGTTTCTGATACTTCATTATTTATAGCTCAAAAGGTTATATGCTAATGGAATTACATGTCTTTATGGCTGTCGCTTAATAATGACTACTAATGTATACAGAACTGAATCTTTGACACTTGCTGAAACAAAATTATAGTAAATTTAACAATTTTACTTTCCAGAATTTATATTATTTGGGTTCAGTGCGTAAAATAATGAAACCTAAATATCAGACATAATATGTTTTTGTAATATAATTACTGTGATTATAATACACAGAATGTCATAAAATTATTCTTGGAATAATTATTCATGCTGATAAAATTGCTAAGCCAATTATTTTTAATAGGTTATTGCAGCTATATAACAGAAACCATCACATTCCTAGGATATTTATTTTTCTATTTTATATATGTTTCTGTTCTCCCCCACTTTATAGAATTTCCTGCAAGTGTTCCAACCATTTTATTACCTCGACATAGGACCTCTGCAGTCAAATCCCAAATCAGTGATGAAACGTGTATTCTTAAACTCTTTGCCAGTTTTAAAACTGTCCCTTCCAAACCGTGAATAAAAAGCAAGGAAGATCATGCTGTGATTTTATAATCATGTTTGATGGGCAGATTTTGATCCAGTGGCAGGGTCAACAGAGAATTTAATCAAAGCAGAAAACTCACATAATTAATAAGACTTGCAATGTACATATAAACATAAACACTGACATGCAGCTTATTGCCATGGAAAAGCAAAAAGCAATAATTACATATTCTGAGTGTTGGTCTGTAGCTTTAGTTATCCTGCATGCAAAGTGCATGTGCTATATTATATTGCCATCTACAGCCTGTCTGGATGTACCACATTTTTCCACATTATCTCATAAATGGCATGAGTTTCAAAGTTACTGAACCTAACATTTCTCATTCTATGAAGAATTCAGCAAGACAATCACAAATTTACATACCTCTTCACGTAAAGTACCCGTTATTCTTGTCACAATTTAATCAAACTTGAATCTTCTGGCATATTTTTTAAAAATACTCAAATATTAAATTTAATGAAAATCCATTCAGTGAGAGCCGGGTTGCTCCATGTGGACAGACAGACGGACAGGCAGGGAGGCAGGCAAAGAGACAGAGATAGACATGACAAAAAATAGCAGTAACTTTTCACAATTTTGCAAACGCCCCTTAAACAAACAATGCACACAATGACAGTGTGTGGTTTAAAAAAAATTTGAAAATGTTTGGGATGGGGTTGACCATTACAAAAGCAAATATTGTATATTAATCTGGACAAATAATATCTGATAATCATGACTGCAGGTGTGAATTCCTTTGAGCTGTGTACAGTTGGTTAAGATATAATTATCCAGCGTGCTGTTGTATATTATCTCCCTACCACTGAATCAGGGCTGCTAACACAGATAATAACATCTATTACATATGGGCTCATAACAAAGAATTAGCATACTTTATCTGCAAATTAAGGTTGGGCTTTGGGTCAATGGTTGCAGCAATTCAGCATTTCTTCAAACTGCAAACTTCAGTTAGGCTTTTATCTTATCTTTTGGCACAACAGTCCCCAGTGGGCCAGGGTTTCTAGATCACACACGCCGCACCACAGTTGGTACGACTCCACTGGATGAGTGATCAGCCCGTCGCAGAGACCTCTACCTGATAACACACAACACTCACTACAGATAGTCATCCATGCCCCTGGTGGGATTCGAACCCATAATCTCAGCAGGCAAAAGGCCGCAGACTTATGCCTTAGACCTTGCAGCCACTGGAACCGGCTAGGTTAGGCTTTAGGTTAAAAAATTAAAGCCTCCACCCACCTTATTATGTAAGATGGCCCACAGCCTAATCTCAATTTACAAAACTGCTTGTGTTATGTGCTGATGACAATTGTCAATTGTTGATAAAATATATGCATTTGTGACATTAACACAAACTGCTATTATTTCTTTAAGTTGTGAAGGGTTAATGCGTAAGAACCACCTATTTTGAAATACAAGGTGGAATGTTTTCTGCTTGATGCAGATTCACCAGCCTTGTTTGTACCAGGTCAAGCTGCACCATGAATCGTAGTGTTTGCTTCTTGTAATGCATTTCTCAGTCAACTGTTCAGTGCTGAACAGCATGGCTCAAGTGGAGTACATTACTCAACAGCATGTGTGTAGTGCAACTCTATTTCAAATATGAGTCTGCTGGAGAATGTTGCAAAGAATTTCGATGCTAGTTACCAGGCAAACACGTTCCAAGTAGACAAAATATATACTACCTGGTCCATATGCTTAAAAAAAAAGATCACTGCTAGACAAAAGCCATACAGGAAACTAACTGTGTTGATAGAAAAGAAACTGGAAAATATTCATGCTAAATTTGAAACTTCACCAAGTAAATACTCTGTGACAACTAGCTTAGGGGAGGAGTGTTTCGAAAAATTCTGCACAAAGGGCCAAAAATTGTTAAAACTGCAACTGTGTAAGACAAGAGTAGTTCATGGTTTGAAGGACAAGTGTATAAAATGAATTTCCCACTCTGGAAAATCTAAGAAACATCATCTGCCACAAGAATTAAACATTTTCTGGGTAAGAACTAGAGAGAGTTAAAACATGTTCTGCAGGCATACCAAGTACATTTAGTCAGGACAGCACTAATTTCAGCATCTGCTCTAGCCCTGGTGAGTTTTTACTATACTTTGTAAAGGTTATTATCATTGTGATAGTTTGTATAGCTCCCACCACCAACTGTAACCCCCTCAAGAAGTGGACATGCAGCTGTCACTTCTCTACCAAGCAGGAAGAGATCCACTTTGTATGTAAGATGTAGCAATAAAATATGTCCAGAGCTGAGTATGTGGCATCACCTGTGGAACATAAATACCACACTTAGAAGTCTAAGGCGTCCTGTGACTCATCATCCATTGAGAGTGACTTACCTGCAGATGGTGAATACAGTGAGCTTGTTTCATCATCCAGGTCATCCTGACTGCTGTTCATCCGACCTACACAAGATAAGCAAGTGCAGACATTTAGAGACAACCTACAACTATTACTTTCTTATATTCACTGATATGTCTCAATAATGAATAAAAAGTAATAAATACAACTGTACACAGCCACTTTGAACCAATAAAAATGAATGTGCCAGATTAATGGACGTCAACAAAATCCATATATAAGCACTCCTAACCAATAAAACCAACCATTTAAATTCAAAACTGTTCGCATAATCCAATTCATACAATATTAAAGATAATCAGTACCTAAGACTTTTTGGTCCACCAACCCATATGATATGAAAACACCACGAGAAGGAGGAGGAGACAATTAATTTTAATCTTTTTTGGCCAGCAGGATGTACAGCCATATGGATCTGGACACAGAACTGTATTGCAATTTAATGTACAATTGCATGGAGTATTTCCTGCTTTTGTATACTCACTGTTTCCATATATTCAGAAGTGGTTAAAGTTAATGGTGTGAATGGTGTGTCTATTCGCCAGGGCTGCACTACTACTGGTCCAGAAAACTCAACTGAAATATTACTAACCTTGGTGCTTCTGAGACATGACATTCGAGGATGCAGTGGCAAAAGAAAAATATTACCTGTATTCTAGCAGAGACTAATGGTTGTCTTGGAAGGTTAAACACCAGTTTCAGTTAACTTCCTTAACTACACGGTCAGTTTAAAAGCACAATACCCAAAGTATTCTTACCTATACATTTAAGTTCATATTACTCATGACATTATTACCTACAAGTTAAGGTTCCCACCACATCAGTCAGGAAACCAGATTGAGGGGTGGGAGGGTGATTGACATTGAGGCATAAATAATTTAAGTTTGATTTTAAAAACTACATTATAAAAATTGTTCCATAAACATAAGTATGCAATAAAACTGTTCGAAACTGACTTTATATACATATTTATATAACTTCATATTCCATGCCTCACTCAACTAATTTAAAAAACAAGGATAGATTTTTTTATTTGGTGGGGCTACAGGCCAGCAGCCCTCACCCACTAATGGGTGTGTGCCTGCTGCAGAGTACTCACAGCATTCTTAACTAACATTTAGGTTCACAGTACAGTATACCTAACAATCTTATCTACACTAGTTGGTTCACAGCACAGCACTCACAGCATTCTTATCTACACATTTAGGTCCACAACACAGTATTCATACATCCCTACCTACACATTTAGATTCACAGCACAGGATCAGCAATATTCTTATCTACACACTTAGATTCACAGCAGAGTACACATAGCATTCTTATTTACACATTTAGATGCACAGCACTCCTTATACTCTTGTATACACATTAGGTTCACAGCACATTGACTGATTGATTATATGCCTTCTCATGAATCTTGAACACAGCCCATTACAGCTTGTATATGGTTAAATCACATAAAAAATCACCAACAACATTAAAATTATGATACGCAACAAAGTACTAAGAGAACATACATACAAAGAAAAAAATAATATTCCATGATACTGAACACAATACAACCAAACAAGACACTTTATAATTCACAGCAATAATCCGATGGTTGTACTTGGACATTGAAAGTCTAGCTGCATACTCACGAAGATTTTTTTTTTAACTTCCATGGTCTCCATTCATTTTATTGAGAAAAATGAGATAAACTTTATGGAAGGAACAAATCATGATCACATCACACAACATAACAAACTATGCATTACGTCTAGCCACATTGAAGCTTTTTCCACCATCCTGAAGACTGAGAGTGCAATGTATGCTGAAAAAAAAACAGCTTTAACATACATACCACAAAATCCTAAATACCAAAGTTACAGATCAGACACATGCTATAAAAACCTACACACAAGGGTAACACAACCATGCCACTATTCCGCAAGAACTGATCCTCAGGAGAAAGAATATGTCAAAATTCCACAACTTTCCCAAGCCATATCAAAACATTCACCACTGCAGCAGACACATAAACAAACTTACCTCTCACACTTCCTCTGCCATTTGCTGTCCCTCTGTACAAGACAGATTCCAAATACTGCAAACCACTATTGTTGATAATGTTGAAGCCGCATAACAATTCTATTTGCTTCCAGCGATGTACTCTCTCTTGGAGTTCCTGGGTAACTTCATTCAATGACGTTCTGGACAATCACATACGTTTACTGAGTTACAAAACAGTCTCTAGAAACTAGAATGAGGATAGAAATCTTCAGGGATATGACACCATGTCATCACATAACAAGAAAGATAATGTACTTATACCATGACATTGTGGCATGTTTGTGTAACCTTTATTGTTGTGGAGAAGCAATAATTATTACATATTTGAAGTGTGTGTTTGTAGCCTTAAATCCAGCACACAAAGTGAATGCACCATAATGGTATCTGTAACCTGTCCATTTCTACCATACTTTTCAACATCTTATACATGGCATAATTTTTGGTAAGAAGTTACTGAATGTAAAACATGTGTTTTGATTTTCTCTGCATCTTCTGTAGGAAATATTTCTCATTCTAAGAAGAGTTCAGTGGATACCATCATAAATCTACATACATCTTCAACTAAGTACCCATTATTCTTGTCAGATTTTTAATGAAACTTGAATTCACATTCATGGCGGATTTTCAAAAAAAATCTTCAAATATAGAATTTTATGGAAACCCATCCAATGGGAGCAAAGATGTTCCATGCGGACAAGCAGGCAGGCAGGCAGACATGACAAAGCTAATGGCTGCTTTCTGCAATTTTGAAAACATGCTTAATGATGGTTTTCAACATTCTACAAGCGCTTCTGAACATCAAAACCACTGAACCAATGACGCAGTTTCACATACTACAACAAAATGAGCTGCTGTAAAAACCTCAAATCTTACAATGCACATGTATTTCACTGGTACTTTAATCTTGAACCCTTTTGTGCCAGAATTAAATGCCCGAAGTGAAATGCAAAAGACCAGAATTCAAATGGGTGGCACAAAAGCATTTATAATTATGTAACGTTTGTCACTTCGAACAAAATACCGTATGTTAGATATAGGTAATATGCAGCATTAAAGTGTGTGTTACATACCAGTGTGAGATTTGAGTCTCTCACACGGTGAACATTACGGCTGTGGATTTTTAGTGTGTGATACCATGCACTTTGATAGGTGGTTACCAAAATTTTGCCGGCAGCTTGTTACTCCTGCACACTGTCACCAGTGAAAGGTGTTTCATTGCTCACTGCCATGAGACTCTCAAATTTCATAACGCGAAAGATGTTAATAGAGTTCCAACCACACAAAATGAATGAAAAATGTAACTTATATACATTATTACCTTGTAATCTGATATGACTTCAGATCTACTTATTCCTTACCTTGCTTCAACTATGCTCCTGTCTACATCATCTATTGACTTCCCATGTGTAGAAACAAAAGCCCCTACTAGACTGGATCTTTTCTTCCTGAGTTTTTCACACTGTTAGCAACAAGAACAGAAAACATACTTCAAAATGAGCAGTCATTACATAACATTAAAATATGGACAAGCATTATGTCAGCCAATGGTTAGTACCTTACAACATTTAGAAATAAAAATAAACTTTACATCCTAGCTCTTCAAAAAATTGTTACTTGTTAAACACATAAACTACCATAATATTTGGTGAAAATCTGATGTCACTCCTGTGAATTATGCATAAAGTTTTCTTGTGCTGAATTAGTGAAATCAGAATAATGAAACTGTTTCTACGCACCATCACAAAAGGCAGCCACCTTGACACTCTAATGACAAAATGAAATTCCTGGTGTAATTTGAAGAAGAAGAAGAAAAGAAAAAAAAAAACCAAACTTAAATGACAAGATTTAATTTTTTTATGCAAAATCTTACTCACTCACTCACTCACTTACTTACTCCATGGAGCAAAGCCCTTCTTGAGAAGCTAACAGGCTTTCAACTAGTCAAGAAATTCCCCGCACTTTATGGAACAAGAAGGTTCATTACCGCACTCACAAGTGCCTGCCACCTGTCCCTATCCTGAGCCAGTTCGATCCAGTCCATACCCCCACATCCCACTTCCTGAAGATCTATCTTAATATTATCCTCCCGTCTATGCCTGGGTCTTCCAAGTGGTCTCTTTCCCTCAGATTTCCCCACCAAAACCCTGTATACACTTTTCCTGTCCCCCACATGTGCTACATTCTCCATCCATCTCATTCTTCTCAATTTTATCACCCGAACAATAAGGGTGGGAAGTACAGATCATTAAGCTCCTCATTATTTAGTGAATGCCTCCTGAGGTGATACTCCAACCTAACTATATCCTGCTCACAGAGACACTATAGATTGAGAGACTTTGACTAGTAACCTCGACGTCTTAGTCTCCAGTTTCGGTAGCTGCCACCAGCCACATTTTTACCAAATTTGGATAGTAGAAATCTGACAATCTACTGTGTCGTACAGTATAATAAAAAGAATAAATGCACTCAATTCTATTACTGGGTCGACTTACCTGGTACTCAAGGATATCATAACTAGATGGTCAAATGTGCATCAATTATATTAGTGAAAAATAGTTAACTAAATATGTTTAATACCTAAAATAAAACTGAAGTTTATAAACAACTATTAACTTACACAAATACAATAAAATAAGTAAAATGGATTTAAATTTAGTAGTTAATCAAGTAACTGCTTTGCCCTTCTCTGTATAACCCAATATATGCCAAAAATTTGGAATTAAATTTTAAAATAATTTTCCTAAATCATACTTAGCCAAAATTGCTCAACTTGTGTGGAGATTAATGTTGTAAGTCTTCTGAACACATTCAGCACAGCTTATCTTGAATGAGCAGAAGTACTACATATCTCATGCACGTAGTATAGTCTGTTCCTTGGTATCAAATTCAGAACTTTTCTCCACAATACTGTATGCAAATCAAATATACATAGCTATGATGAATAATAATTACGAGAATGAGGTCAATCACCTGGCTGGAATGGGTTATATAGAGTAAGGCAGGTAACTTGTCTGTAACGTGCATATTTTCTAGTATGCTGAACTGCCAGCTGAGCTTTCTTACAGTGGGAGTTCAAAGACTCTGCCATATTAAAGTGAAATAAAATCAATATGCCTCAATTGTACATATTTTCTAGAGCACTGAACTGATGATTAAGCTTACTTATAGCTGGCATGCAATAACCTTGTCGTATCTAAGTATGACTAATTTTAAAATTCAAACTCAAATTCTATGTGCACTTCGTTCATTCATTACAGCAGTTTTATCTTGTCCCCCTTAGGCCCATATATTCTCAACACCCTATTCTCAAACACCCTCAGCCTATGTTCCTCCCTCAATGCGAGCAACCAAGTTTCACACCCATACAAAACAACAGGCAAAATTATAGTTCTGGATATCTTAATCTTCAAATTTTTGAAGACAAAAGGTTCTGCACCAAATGATAGCAAGCATTCCCCAACTTCAATCTGCTCTTAATTTCTTCCTGAATAGAATTTTGATTTGTTAAGGTTGTTCCCAAATATCTGAACTCTTCCACCCTTTCAAATGAACTATTATCAATCTTTATATTGTGAATTCGTCCAGCATTCTGATCTCGAGACATGTCCATGTACTTAGTTTTATCAGCATTTACTTCTAGTCCAGTCTCCTTACTGGCCACTACCAAAGCTTCTGCATTTTCCTTTACAGTATGTACGTTTCCTCTCAACATATTAACAGCATCAGCATAAACCAGAAGCTGATGTGTACCATTTATGCAAAATCTTAACAGAAAGAAGTAAAAGCAAAAGGTGGAAAAAACCAACAGTGCAGTACAAGAACGGTCATAACTGGCCGATGCAAACACTGCATCATTTGGGAACAGAACCCAGCACTCCGTGACAGCATATGTGTCGTTTGGTGCCAAAAGGTTAACTTACATTTAAGCCATGAACTACTTACACTAAAACAATATTTCATATGAATGAAAATAATGATCCTTCAGTTACAAAACACATTTAAATCTGCAGTAAATATTCTAGCCATTTTGCTCATTTCTTGCACCCAGATAAATTTGCCCCTACTAATGTTGAAGAGAAAAGGAAAATTAAAAGGAACCAAGCCCTCTTCCTGTACAATAAAATTTCACCTAAACCTGAAATATGTGGAGGAAAGAAAAACTGGGATGATAGCACAATAAACAGCATTATAAACAGAAAATGCAGAGGGTTAAACCCTGACCATAATATATAGGAAGTGAAATTAGCTCAATTAGAATTATTTTTATTCAAACATATCTGGTTAGTTTCTGGAGGTAATAATTTTTGAATACCATATTTCTTCACAGAATTGGCACTACTATATAATTCTTGCATCCTCAGTTTCTGTTGCACAATGAAACAAAAAAAATCCTTCTGTATATCAAACACTTCATTAATGCAAGGGATTAATACTACCAACATACATTCTGTTATCAATTTGGAAGGGATAACAGCACATATAAAATACAAGCATTAAGAGTTAACAGAAAGGCATCACATTTAGCCCAGTTTAGTAACAATCAATCTGTCACCTGTCACTTTACGCAAATTCTAGAGTACTGTACAGACACCATTGCTGTACCACACCAGTGATTGTTGTGGAACAAAGATTAACAGATATTTAAACAATTCTTTGCGGACTGTGCGACTCATTCTGCTTGTTGACAACTATTATTTGTACAGAGTTCAGTGAAAATGTCTTGTATTATGAAATAAACTTCAAAAGAAATATGTACATAACTGATCTTTACATGGTCCCTCCAACACAACTATGTTTATTCATAACACTGTTTTGGACAACCATTTAAAGAACTGTTATTGAATATTCCATAGCACAACAGGATGAATTCTTTCAATTAAAGATGTAAATAACTTACATTAAGTAAGATGAACATGTATGTACAACATAACGATTCTGCAGTGTTCATTACCTCTTGTTCACTTATCTCAAATCCATGAAGACTTTTATGGAGGTAAAAAGGTACTGGACACACAATATTTGCATAATTTTTCACTTTGATAAATGTTCAGCCAGTTAAACTCCAATTCCAGAGAAACAGGCATGAGCATTTTTATGTAAAGTATCAAAAGTTTATAGATTTTAACCAAAGCTGTAACATGTTAAAAAATTTTAGCTCAACTGCCTGACAACACCTTTTGTTAAAAGTCATTAAGTGGCTCTTGAGCTGTAACATGTCAACAGACAGCTAGACAGACATGGAAAAGCTAAAAGAAGCATTTATGCAATTTTTCATTGTAAACATGTTAAAATACAAATTACATATTAATAACATAAAAAAAACCTAAGCTATCTTTTTAAAGCAAATGTTTCACTCTACAGTTAGATCAAATATAACAATACTGTACATGTCTAAGAAAAAAGATATTCCAAAGCAAACTAATAACTAGGAAAACCAAAGAAAGGCTGTATCATATGGTAATCAGACCAGTAGTAGTATATGGATCCGAATGTTGGGTATTAACAGAAAACATTAAGCAG
>Ga0123354_10014354_pt1 | contig 12338 bp, 8 predicted proteins | sample TergutLab28metaG_2_FD_97872 | JGI IMG/M metagenome (GOLD analysis project Ga0123354, IMG submission 97872) | Labiotermes labralis P4 segment gut microbial communities from Petit-Saut dam, French Guiana - Lab288 P4 | ecosystem: Host-associated > Arthropoda: Insects > Digestive system > Gut ... | reverse complement strand
TACTCAGAACGTACGCAATGTGCATCTCCTGTCATACTGCTTCCAGAACCACTTTCACTTTCGATTTAAACATCTAATAATATATGACACGCAGGCCTCACGATGCGCGTTATGTGTGTGTGTTTAGTGTCTCCTGCCCCCTTCGTTTCTTGAACGTGCGTTGCTGGTGGGTGTCGTACTCTAGTTAGCAACTTCACGCCAGATGTCTGCCGGTATGCACCTTCCATGTGCCTATCACATTAGCCACGGTCGCAGGTCTTCAGGAACTACGTTGAGGGACTTACGTGATAGGATGCTTAGCGAGCATGTTTGCAGCTACTAGATATGGCTGATGTAACCCAATTACTACGTCTGATCGTTAAATTCTGTGAATCCGTATCAACTGTGTGACTGCAGCCAGGGTTGGGCAGTTGGTTTTGTTCGTGTAGCATCAAACTCGCGATTTATAGGCCTGTGTTTGCGGCGCGCAACATTTTGCAACCGCGGGAAACTTAGACGCACGTGATTGGGCGAAGTGTCACCGAGTGTTTTTAGGTGCGTTCGCAGAATTACGAGAAGCGACTGTTAGCTTCGTCATGTCTGTCTGTCTGCCTGTCCGTCGTCAAACATCTCGGCTGCCACTGGACAGATTTTAATTACATTTTGTATTTGAGTATAATACATAATATTAATATACTGAAATATCTAGTTGTATTTATTCTCTTCATATTGGTATTAGGTTACGATGAATTGTACAGCTTCTTTAAGAAGTAATGCTGCTTTATATATGTGTCTTTTCGGTGGAGGGGGAAGGGCGGTGTGCCAACTAGGCTATGGGCCGGACGGTCCGTGGTTTCAATCCCACTAGGAACAAGAGCTTTTTCTTTTCTCCAAAACGTCGAGACTGGCCCATGGGAGCCAACCCAGCTTGCTATTTAGTGTGTACCTTAGGCTGTGCTTCGTGAAGTTAGTTAACGGGTGGTTTGTGCAAGGCAGCAAAGGAAAGGTGGGCAGTGCATGCAGACTGTACGACACAGAACGTGATGCACAGTATTGTTTCGCGGACTGTGGCCAGTCTTGGCTGAAGAATTGAAGGTGGAGACATCAGGTTTCTCCGAAACGTCTAACCACGTAGCACACAACAATGTAATATAATCCAATTCCCGTTCCACATTGGCTACTGTAACACAATTAATATCAAGTAATTATTCCATCAGTAGAGCGATGAACTGCAAACTGGACAGGCGCGCGCGCGGTATTTCGTCTTGGCGCTACGCCCTCGGAGCCCGGTTAGCGTACTGTTTAGACTGTGATCTTGACTGGCGGATCGTGGTTCAATTCGCGGCAGGAGAAAGAGATTTTTACCTGCTTACAAAATGTTAAGACTGGCTGTGCTGCCACCGGCCAGCCTCCTATTCATCGGCATTTCGTTGGTGCTAAGGCGACCGTCGAGTGAAGCTGACCTCTCACCTCCATACGGTGCCGAGGTTTAGAATCGGTGAAGCCGTACCTCCACTCTCCCATACGCTTTCATGGTGCGCACAGTCGCCGTTGTGTTCAGAAAGGCTTGCAGATGAAACCGGCCACGGTATTGTGCTGTGTATCAGTTCGCCCGGTCCTTCACTGCCACTCCGTTTCTACCCCGTCATGAGCCCTCTATAACGCTGTTAATTATACCGCGCACAATTCACACACAGTTATTACGTACACGTAATAAGCATTAGCACTTTTCGGAAGTTATTTTAGAAGCCAGAGTCACCCCGTGCGTGTCGCTATTCACAAACTGTGTTTATTTTTTAAATTTTGTACATTAGCGTAATTTTATCTGCAGAATACATGTGAAATACAACACTTGTCACTTGATATCTTCAGAGAAGTTACAAATATACAATCTATTTTTTTTGCCTCGTTTAAAAATTTACGTACTGTGTTACATTGTTGTAATTACAGTCGTACTCAAAAGAGGTTCCGCATGTCACCGTTAAACAAGTCGGGCGTTTTTTATGTGCATTTCGTCTTTTTCTTTCATTATTTTCAGTTTTATCTGCTTGTACAGATGTTTCTTTGTTTTTGCTTGGAGTCGAACGGCTAGTCGTACCGCCGGACTTGTTTCTGAGCCCCCACGGATAGTGAAGTTAACCGTTCAGCTGTGTGACACATATCCAGCGTCGGGGCCTTGGGTTTAATTTTTCCGTCACTTGCTGTTAAAGCGTGCCCAGTTCCTTGAAGAATATAACGTCGGAAGTTGTTAGAGGTTTTTGGTTTGAATTTCACTCCTGTTGTGAAAAGGTGTGTGCTGATCTGGTATGCTCGTTGAAACAACAGATACTGCGCAGTACTTACAGATTCCGCTTTCATATTTCACGGATATATTAGCAAGACCTATTTCTTTTGCTGTCATTCTGTTGGTTTACATGTGTCGCTTATACTGTCATTTTATTTTTGCGAAAAAAAACATTGGGCCTACTTGAGCACATATTTTGTCTGTGGTAACTGAAGCGGTCTAGATGGGAGGATAATATTAAAATGGTTCTTCAAGAAGTGGGATGGAGTGAATTGGGTTAGCTGTGTATAGGGACAGGTGGCGGGTGCTGGTGAACGCGGTGATGAACCTTCGGGTTCCATAAAATGCGGGGAATTTCATGTAGCTGAGGACCTTTGAGGTGCTCAAGAAGGACTCTGTTCCATGAAGTTTAGTTCAGTTTAGTTTTAGTTTTAGTGAACTTCAGCGGACCCGACCTTCGGTTCCCACGCCTGCGCAATGTTCGTGTTCTGTTGTATCCCGGGAGCTGAAGGTAGGATCTTATTGTGGACCGAGCGGAGTCTGATTGATGGGTCCGTTAGGACACTTAAGGAATTACTTCCAAGTCCACTTGTACAGGTTAGCACAGTAGTAGGGTATATTTTGATGAAACTGTTTCAAAGTTATAGCAGATGAGTTCTGAAGTGTACCAGAGGAGAGTTTACCGGAATGTCCGGTGGTGATACAAATACATTACTTTATATAGGAAATTCGAGAGGTGTCGTGTGGGAAATGTGCGTCACATAGGGGAGTGTTGGGTGTGGTCGTGTGAAGCTGTTGGTCGAAATGTTATTACTGTCCGATCTTGCATTCGGACGCTCGCGTCATAGTGACATCGCAGCTTCACACTTGTTTATCCCTTTGACACACAAGGTATCAATATCTTATCCGGAAGTGGGGGCTAATCTCCTTATAGATCGGAGGGGTCGGTCAGCTGAAGTAATTCCTTCCTTCCTTCCTGCTTAACATAAATCTTGGTGTTAACAATGGTTGTGAAAATTTCGAATGTACATAAACTTCAGTACATGAAGTAAGTTAGTGGTTATATATGACAGTTAATATGCAGTGTTACAAACGTGAGTGTAGCTTTGTTTATTCTATATCTTCCTACCAAATTTCACACACCTAGTTCAAATGGTTCATTAATTGTAATCGTTAAGACTTGAAGGTAAAGGAACATCTTCGTACGGCAGCCATTTTGTTCGTTTATGTTTTAAAAACAAAATGACCGTAATGAAAGTTGCATATTTTATGTTACTCGGGCACCATATACGAGTATCAGACACATAAACACAGGCGGCACGGTGATCTTAAAAGCTTACAATTTTTATTCCTTTAGGACTGAAAAATTTGTGAACAATTCAAAAATGTAAATAAACACCGGGTGAACTCTTGGAAAGTTATCAGTTTGGTATTCATTCGGAACGATCAGCAATTTCAGAAAATGAGTAGCGGTTAGTAGGTCGGCTGTCTTACTGTTAGACAGTGGAGGGAAGGTTGTGTAAATTAGTCAAAATTGCAATGCGGTTAAACAGCAGTTTTCATTACCATTCACCCCCCACCACCCCCATTGAACATGGACTGTATGTAGAGCACGTGGACACTGCAGTCGTCTCAGATCGGCCAGTAACCTCGTCTTGCGCAGCCACTCAAACAATAAATTGAGGCACTTGGAATCTATAATAGACTGATTATGTGACATTGACCAAGTACTGCGGGCGTCTTTACGCAGTCCTCACCGGCCAGCATCAGCCGACAGCGAGAGGGGAGTACTTGACTTTCGGTGTAGGCATCTAAAACCGTTAACTCGTAAAGTATACATGTAGTATTACTTGCTGCTTAATAGTAGTGATTGAATGCAATGGTAACCGTCTGGACTTGTATTCAGCAGATGCGTAGTTTGTATCTCGGCCGGGTCAGCGCCTAAATTTTGTTCGTTTTCTTCAGTCTCTAGATGTGCCTGTATAATACCTCGTTTAGGCCGTGATTGTGGCCTTCTAAATCCTGTTCATTTCATCATCATGAACCATCCTGCCGTCTCATGCTATATAATCTGAGTCTCTGGCTGTCCTAAAGGACAGCCAAAGACTCAGAGACTTTAGGACCTAGAAATCGGGGGTGCCCAACCTGCTGCCTGGTAGGGATGCACAAATCCCGGGCGCCAGGCCGCCGTGGCGACTATATTTTTTTTTTACGGTGGCGCCTAGTGTTTGTGGATCCTTACTACGGAACTTGGTTCATGTCACCCTTTTGACGCCTAGAACTTCGAGATGGCTTATAGAGTTGTTAGAAAATGTGTGCATACCTGCACGCGTAGACACTATAAACATTAATGTACAATAATTTTGGCCGTTAGGTTGAGTGCTTATCGTCATTTTTATACTTTAGATCCGCGAACCTGACGACAATAACGGTTGTGGCATTTTACCCACAAAAAGTAGGACACCCCTCTGCTGTGAATGGATTTGGCTGTAAGTCGGGGATGGGGAATCGCTATCAGCAACTGAGATATCAGCTGGCAACTGTTGTTGTCCGTATGAACATTTTGAAACATCGATAATTCGTTGGTTTACGCAACCAGATTTAATTGTGGACGATAAATATTTCATGTCCACACCGAACACAGACGGTTACTCGTAGAAAAAATCATAACGTCGCTTTATCTTTGTTGTTCTGCTTTGCTTAAGACTATGCCATTAGGAGGGTTCAGGTAAACCAGGATGGCTTGAAATTAAATGGTACACATCAGCTTCTGGTTTGTGCTGATGATGTTAATATATTGGGAAAAGGCGTACATACTATAAAGGAAAACGCAAAAGCTTTGGTAGTTGCTAGTAAGGAGATTGGACTATAAGTAAATGCTGATAAAACTAAGTACATGGTCATGTCTCGAGATCAGAGTGCAAGACGAAGTCACAATAAAGATTTATAATAGTTCCTTTGAAAGGGCGGAAGAGTTCAAATATTTGCGAACAACCTTAACAAATCAAAATTCTATTCAGGAAGAAATTAAGAGCAGATTGAAGTCAGGGAATGCTTGCTATTATTCGGTGCAGAATCTATTGTCTTCCAATTTGCTGTTCAAAAATTTAAAGTTTAAGATATACAGAACTATAATTCTGCCTCTTGTTTTGTATGGGTGTGAAACTTGGTCGCTTACATTGAGGGAGAAAAGTAGGCTGAGGGTGTTTGAGAATAGGGTGTTGGGGAGAATATTTGGGCCTAAGTTGGACGAGGTGACAGGGGAGTGGAGAGAACTACATAATGATGAGCTTAATGATCTGTGCTTCTCACCCAATATTGTTTGGGTAATAAAGTCGAGAAGAGTGAGATGGGCGGGGCGTGTAGCGCGTATGGGGGAGAGGAGAGGCGTATACAGGGTTTGGTGGGGAAACCTGAGGGAAAGAGACCACTTTGGAGACCCAGGCTTAGATTTGGAGGATAATATTAAGATGGATATTCAGGAAGTGGGATGTGGGGGTATGGACTGGATCGAGCTGGCTGAGGATAGGGACAGGTGGCGGGCATTTGTGAATGTGGTAATGAACCTTCGGGTTCCATACAACGCGGGGAATTTCTTGACTAGCTGAAAACCTGTTAGCTTCTCAGAAAGGACTGTGCTCCATGGAGTAAGTAACCGTGAACCGTGACATGGGTATGGTTTGTGTGAACGAATTGTCTCCCAAACGAAACGCATGCATTGTGTGTTGCTATCAGCACCATAGACGAGCTAAAGAATCCAAATCAACTCCTTAGCTGGCCAGGAGGTGCTGGGCCAGTAGTAAGTAGCTTTTGATGTAAATCTGGCACCCGGCAGAGTAAACGTTCACCATTCCTGCTCTAAAATAGAAACACAAAAGATGTGTCAGGATAACGAGCTGAAAGACATTTGGTCTCAAGAGGATGACCGAGCAAAATGCATTGAGAGGAACAGAACAATTTGCGCTCCACATCATCTGTAATTACATGATGAAGTTTCGGAGGCTAGAGCAAAAGGTTATTTCTACACGTAAAAAAAACCCCCCATTTTAAGGCTAAAATTAATCTTCACTTCACATAAAAGTCAGTTCTTTCCTCACAGAGAACACAGTTCATGTCCATTAGATTAAGTGACACAAGGGGCCTGTCAATAAGGCCTACTTGCATCGAGACCGAAAGGACTCGAACCCATTTACTATTCCGTTCTACCCATGTCAAAAATGTCAATCAGATGATGTCTAGAGCAATGATAGATATTTATTTTGAGGATCCTAAATATATAAATAAATAAAAATTCGCCTTGTTTGGGAAGTGCAAGTAGTTTGTGACTGAATAAAATCTCGGGCTCGCTGCCGCGACAGAAGTTGCAGAGACCGACTCCGTCTCCTGATAGTCGTGACGGAGGCTCAGAAACGTCGCGTGATTTTGACCACCTGACGACCTTTTAGCACGAAATTTTATTGAATTCTGGCGTCGTGGAAGCTTTAAGACATAATTTGTAATTACGTTTAGTTGTTTAACGACGCTTTCTCATCTGTGTTTGTCGAATAGTAAGGTGATACAGAATGATGAAGTGGAAATGCTGTGGAATGAGGCGGTCATTGCCTGTGCTGAGGTAGCAGTCTTAGCCTAAAAATGGACGACTGAAAAATTAACGTATGTACCGGACTTCACCTTGGGAAGGAAACAATATGATGCAAGCAAGTGGACACTGGAGTTAGTACGTGGCCTTGTATTTGAGGGGTAAGCCGTTAAAGCCTGTGGAAGTAATGCAATTCATTCACACTGGAACTGAACAAGTAAGAAGTTGATAGTGACGAGCCATTCATTGTGTCGATCTTGGGGAACAGAAGAAAACTGTTGACAGTATCTATGGGCTACCTTTTCAACATCTTTCCGAATGTGGGTAAGTTTCGCACCGGTGAAACGCTAATGCGTGGACCAAAAGTGGATATTTAAATGTAAGGTACGTGTTTTGAAATTGGAACGAGGGAAATTTTCTTTCGTAGACGCTACTACCACCCTGTGTTTGTGTCCGTCATGTTTTCTTGCGAATCATTACGTGGACTGCAGCACCCTCTACCCCTCTGCACATTCCACGGGGGGGGGGGGATGAAGCCTTAAGTCTCGCGCAACTTGCTACATAAGGCAATACCGTCATGGCACAGCAGAGAGTCAAATTGTCTGCTGCATACCTGTCAATACTCCACCGAATATAAACAAGAAGAAGGTCCTTGCCCACGTTGTGAAGGCGCACGGAGGGAGTAGAAGTATAGCTCCACTCATTCTTATCCTCAACAATGGAGGTGAATGATTAACTTCATGTGCCGGGAGGGAACCCATGGAGCAGGCCTATAAATAGACACAGTGGCAACATGGGTAGAGATGCCAGAGTTCGCCTGTTCTGTGTTGCTGCGGTGACCATCGAATCGCCGTTCGTCCTCTGTTGAGTGATTGCTGTTAACGTGAACCGTGGCCTTGGCCGTAGCAGTACCATCGTTATGTAGATTAAATTTACAAGTTCAAGCAGTGAATGCTATAATCGTGGAGGAACTACTTGTGCTTTTACAAAGCAAGGACCTTGCGATTTGGCCGGCGGGGTCAAGGGACAGCAAAATGAGTATTTTTTTAAACAGAAAAAATCGATTTTATGGGCTGAACAAATTTTTCAGTTATTGAGCAAAACAAAAGGAAATTCAGTAAATAATTGCGATTTTTTTTTCTTAAGTTAATGATTTCTATTAGAGGTGGTCATTGTTACAAAGTGGCCGGGGTGCCAAACGAGCTCTCTGCGCTACTGCCCATTATAGTTGTTTTTAGGGCACTTTTGCAACCATGTGGAACGTCAGTCGAAAGACGCTGCGTCCGTTGGTACCGTCCGAATAAAAAAAAAAGGAGAATCTCTGAAGGGATGTTAGTTCAACACTGATATCTGAGATAAAGGTAAAAAGGTGAAGTGCATCCTTGTACAGGCACTGAGGCTCTGTACAGGCCGTACGGACCATAGGGGGAGTAGAGGTATAGCTCTACTCTTTTTTGACCACGGAACTAGAAGGGGATGAGGGGTCAGCGTCACGCCCCGGCCGCTCTTTACCCCCGGGAAAGACCCGGTACCCATTGTACAGGAGGCTGGGTGGGCACCAGGCCCGGTCTGGATAGGTGCGGAAAATCTCGCCTCCACCGGGATTCGATCCCTGGACCGTCCAGCCCGTAGCCAGTCGCTATACCAACTGCGCTACCCGGCCCACCTGATATTTGAGAGATAAGCTAAAATTTGTGATCCACTTTTATTCGGAAGGGGAAATAGTAATGGCCGTTTTACAAGAATACCTGCGTGCATTTCTGTTCGCTTTGCGAGTGAAACTTGCAAATTTTCTATTGCGGCGTAAAGGGTTTCAAACAAAAGCTATAGGGAAAAATGTAACACGTTTAATGGACGATGCACTTTAGCCGTAGCTCTTACATTTATCAATGTAATTGCACAAAAGTTGGGCTATATACACAGTCCCATACTACATGGGCTGAGCAACCAGGAAATAGTGATTGGATTTCTGTCAGGGGTAAGCGATTTCTCTATACTTATAAACGTCCAAACCGGCCCTGTGGCCCACCCAGCTTCCTGTCAAAAAGGGTAAAGCTGCCGGACCGTGGGGCTGACCACTACCCACCATCCATTGCGGAGGTTGAGGATGGAGTTATACTTCCATTCCCACATACACCTTCATGGTCTGCACAGGGACAACTCTATGTGTGTATTTCCGAACTTGTACCCTGCATTCAACAATCAACAATATTTTTTTGTAAAATATCTTATTATTGTCGAATTTTTTTAGTCGTTGGTGGCAATTAAACGAACGGTCTTCACGTCTGAATTTGATTATCCACGTGCGTTTAATATTTGTATAATAAAAACACAGCTGAGTTTGGTCCTAAGGCCGTCCACACTTACCTGTTACATCTCTTGAGAAAAATGGACGAGATTTCACAACTCAGAGATGTTACGATGTAAACTTTGTCCCCTTGTTGAAGGTCGGATTTGGAAAGAGAAACTCCAGTGCTGTGGATGGTTTCTCTATGTGACTTCGTGCTTCTTGTTCAGCCCTAGTTACTTTTGAACCAATATGTTCATACAGCGCCACATCAATTTAATCCAGTTGCAGTTCCCTTACGTCACGTCACTTTTTAGTAAATTCGGAGTTGGACGGTGATGTTGTACAGTTCAGATTAGAGATGGACGGGACATACAGCACGTATGGAATAGATGAGAAGACATGGAGGACTAGTCAGAAATACTGAATAGACGAGGCAATTTGTGAGGCTTTAGCGCAAGCAATGTCGAGTAGAGTACTTTGCACCGATAACGAGAAAGCTCGGGAAGCCTGGAGAAAGTTTCCGTCCTGGCAAAACAGGGGCGATGGGTTGTTCGTGTAGCATGCGTGGGAAAGTTCAGAAGTGCGTACACAACTTTAGTAGACGAACCTAAGGAGAGCAGACCGCTTAGAAGACCTGGACGTGGATGGGAGCAAAATAATAATAATAATAATAATAATAATAATAATAAATGGACTCCTTTCATCAGGTAGGTTAGGGACCACCAGAGCTGAAAGTTAAGTTGTCCCTGTCCACGCCATGAAGGCATACAAGGGAGTGGAGGTACAATTCCATTCGTCCTTGACCTCGGCGCTAGACTGACGTAAGTGGTCAGCCTCACGTCCAGGCTGCTTTACCGGAGGAAATAGCCACCGGTTTCCATTGTATGGGAAACTGAGTAGGCCGTACAGCCGGTCTGGGCGTAAAATTTTTCCCCTCCCGGGCTTAGAATCCCGGATCGTTCATCCCGTAGCATAATTACTCTACTGGCTACGTTGCTTCCGTTGGGAGGGGGCTATGTAATGAACTTTTTCCAGAAGGGGGTGATTCTGAATTTCTTCAGTCTCTGATAAAATATTGGCTATTCAATAAGGACTGTGCTTTATGGAATCTGTAGCTGGATAGCTCTCTGGTCTGTTCCTATATTCCTGAACTGATGAACTAATAATAGGGTCGAAACATGTAGTGAAATCTTAGTGATCAAATACAGAAATATTGTTGTGCTGACAAGACAAGGGGTTATACTGCTTGCGGTAGTTTATGCACAAAATCCAGTGCTGTACCTCTCGATTATTTATAGATCGCTTCATGAGGAGAATTCGGCTACAGAGGTTAATAACACTAGATGAGGTTATTCTGCAGTGACCTACAAACCTCTGAGGTTACACTGCGCCTTACAAACCTCTGAAGGTACACTGCACAGTGACTTACAAATCGCTCTCATGGAATCGACAGTGCTGTGTTGCAACATTAATATACCAATTTTTACGTCAAGTAAATCTTTATTTTCTTGACCAAGTGTTAGAAATGAGCAACGACCACAGTAAGCACTTTGTTCTGACACATTTGCGTAATAAGGGCCTACAAGATGCACTTTTCACTCTTAATTTATTTCAATAATCGGCCTCTACATGTTTCGAATAGATTAACTATTCATCATCAGGAGGTAGTTTACTGTATTTGCAGTATATGATATTTTTCTTGCTGAAAATATATTAAAATTGTGTAAAATTACTGATATATACAAATTTTCAGCAGGATAAATACCAAATGCTGCATATACAGTAAAGTACCTTCCGATGATGTATTGTTAATCTATGCGAAACATGTAGAGGATGATTATAGAAATAAATTAAGAGAGAAAAGTGCATCTTGTTTGTCCTTATTACGCAAATATATCACGATGCACGGTCCACAGTACGTCAAAAAAAAATGTTCTAATATCTTGGCGACGTACAGTGCAGTCGTCACTTGTTTGTTATGCACTGCGAAACTAAAAACATAATAGTAGCGTCTATTTTTAACGTCGCGAATTGCATAAGGCAGTAACGGATGTAATAAAAAGAGCGCGAAGCGGCCCCCCCCCTCCCACCCCCAAAGCAAACTATTCTGAGACAACAAGGTGGGCCTACTTCCGGCAGCAAGTAAAAGTTGTGCACAGTCACGCAGTTTGTACTGATAAGCTGAAGCTTCAAAACACATACACTCGTCACGTGATATGCTAGAAGCCTATCTCGCTGTTGAGTTTCGTATTCGGCATAACGGGATAGATACATTTAAGCAGTTAACACGAGGCAGCTGACCTTTGCTCGATTGATATCCAGGGAAGGTGAAATTGTTGAAGAAACGTCTTCCAGACCCCGTTGCTTAGGAGAAGCATTCTGTGTCGTAAAGGTTAAGTTCTCCGTATGCAAACCGTGAAGGGATATAACGTAGCGCATGTGTATCATCATCATCATCATAGTTATCATACAGTCGGTATTACGTCAGGACCATAGCCTATTTCAAAGCAAGTTCTTCAGAGAGTGCGATCTAGTGCTTCTTCTTTCAGTATCGTTTTAATGTCCCGTCTTTTCCTTAAGGTCGCCCAACACCTGTTTACGTCTTCTTTCTCGTCTTCTCGTCACTTCTGTCTTTTCTTCAATAACGTGTTACAAAAGGCAGTTGCTACGCAATATGTGACCATTCCAGCTAACCTTTCTTCTTTTTGTTTGGCGCGTTTGCAAAATTGCGAGACAGACTGTTAGCTTCGTCATGTATGCCTGTCTGTCTGTCTTCCGTCCATCCGCATGGAATAACTCGGCTCCCACTGGACGGATTTTCATGAAATTTCATTTCTGAGTACTTTTCGAAAATCTATATAGAAAAATCAAGATTATTAAAATCTGACAAGAATATGAAGACCGATATACATTTTTTTAAATCATATCTTACTCATTTCTACTTAGAATGAGAAATGTTACAGACTGCAGTTGTAGAGAATATCTAAACACACATTTTGTGTTCAATAACCTTCTTTTCGAATAACGTGCAGATATGAGCTAAAGTGTAAAAATATAAACAATAGGTGTGGGGTCAGTCTATAACAACAATATTTAAAGGTGTTTAATAATGATAAAAGTAAACTACATGTTTCGGCCTAAGTGGCCATCATCAGGTTTACGTTCGAAAGTATAGTGGTATTTCTTTACAGGGTTGGAGTGTAAAG
>Ga0123354_10014353_pt1 | contig 12338 bp, 7 predicted proteins | sample TergutLab28metaG_2_FD_97872 | JGI IMG/M metagenome (GOLD analysis project Ga0123354, IMG submission 97872) | Labiotermes labralis P4 segment gut microbial communities from Petit-Saut dam, French Guiana - Lab288 P4 | ecosystem: Host-associated > Arthropoda: Insects > Digestive system > Gut ... | reverse complement strand
ACAAAGGGGGGAGAAAGTGTTAGGGTGTGGGTCGCATTGTGTTTTTGCGCCCCCCCCCCCCCCCCCCCCAAGTAAATGACTAGAGTACCTGACATTAGGTGACCAGATATATTTCACATACATTCTTCAATACATATTTTTCGCCGTCAAGTGAAGTGTACCTGATACAGCGAGGGGTTCGAGATCCCCCCACTGTATTTGAAGAACCTGTCCCTTTGCGACGGTTTGCATCCCCTATAAAACAACCAAATTGAACAAAGGGTCTCATTACTAAGAGGCTTATTTATGGCACAGCTGAAACTTACACCCTTATCATGGCCAATGCAATGGATATATTTTCGTTTGCTTAAATTACAACACAGTGCACTGACGAAACCGATAGCTAGTCAGTATGGAGTACGAAGCTGCTTTAATCGTGTTTACCACTTTACGTATATGAACAGTTTTGCGTTACGAAAACAACCCCCGTTAATGCTGATAACACAACGTAAAACTCAACATTATCCCTGTTCGGCCATATTGTATTTCCGTGTTACGATAGCGACTTTTTGATGCGTGTTCCAAAGATATAGAACCACGGATTATAGATCGAAAAGGCGGTGATTCGGAGAATAGGATAGAAACTCTCGCGTGACACCAACACGAAGAAAGGAATTCATTCTGTTGTGTATTTTACGTGAGGTCCAAAGTCATAGCCATAGGGACTAGGGACGGTATCTGCATTTTGCAGTGAAGCCTTTATTACTGGGGTCTCTTAATACATCGTTCAGTAAACAGCCCCATAGCCTAATCATTATACCGACTACCCTGTCTTACTTCAGCAGTTAAAAATTAGTAATATCAGTATTGCTAGCCTACTCCGATTCACTTTTTCAAGCTCATTCGCAGCGGCATAATTTCCAAATCTCATGTAATGCGTGTTTTGAGGCATTCCGATGCGGTAGTGGTAGTAGTAGCCACGTGCTCACGCAAGTGTCGTGTGTGCTTGAAGTATTGCGTTCGGAAGGACAAAAGCTGCAGCTTAAGTCACAGTTTTAATGGGCGAAGGAGCATGGACTTCAGAGATAATGTCTACTGTGATGTAAAACGGAATATGGAACATATCAAATATAAAACATTGTTCATTTTTAACATGATGTCCAAACGTTCATCTGATTTTGAATCGGGAGGATGAAGATAACAAAGAATCGATTCACCGTTGAATTTCAGCAGGTTTTTCTACACGTAGTGTATTGTTGTTTTCAGTATTACATTAAAGAAAACCCGAGGAAGCTGGCTTAAACTGGTACGTTTCAGACTTGTATTTGGGAGATGGCCCTTTCGAATGTCAAACAGGACCTAGAGTATACAGACGGGAGATTTCGTGGTTTCATTTTTTATTCCTGTCAGGAAATTTTCATGCGGTACCTGAATTAGTCCAGAGCGTTACCATCCAGCTCAGCTTCTAAAATTCGACTGTAGCATCATGGGTTCGAAAATGAACAAAGATATGGCAAGTTAAAATGTTGCTGAATGTAGCCTGATGCCTCCGTAGCTTAACGCGCATAGTAGAACGTGAAGTGAAAGTAAAATGAAATAAATATAAATTTTTTTAAGTTGCGATGAAAGTGGAACTAGGATACTGAGAGGTCTGTATGGTTGAAAAACGAATTTAGAAGAAAAAATCACCAGTACGTGAAGGATCGTGCAAACGGACGGGTGTACCGCTACGTTGAACTTGTATGCTTGGCAGTTACATGCTATGGGCTACTGATATTACTGTCACGTTCTGTGTGGTACTTTATATGATTTTCTACTCCCCCACCACCCTCATCCAAGGACTTAAATGTGGGTTAGTGCCCTAGATTTTCAGTTTGTGTGCAGTTTTTACTTGCAAGCCTTTTTGATTGTTGAAGTGCGTTGGACTCGGTTCAGTCCTGAGATTTCAGTCACTTCGAATTGACCATCCACATCAGTAGTGAACTGTGACATCCAGTTACGATTTTTCTGATACGGAAGTGTGAACGTTTGGTCTAAATATGACACGTGTTTTGGACGGTTATCCCACGTGTTTCGCGGATGTCTAGTGGGGGTGATTTATTTTGTAGTGTGTGTGTGTGTTTAATCGGCCTGCTTGTGTCGAAATGGTGGTGAATAAATGCGGCTGTACAATAAGTTGTGCCGACTTACGCTGATCGGCCGGGAGTGATGACTGTGGTCATGTGTGACGCCGAGATTGCTAACTGGAATCATTATGTAGCATGTTTACTGCTGGCCTTTTTATTCTTGCCCTTGGCATGTTCACGGAGCAGTTCAGGTAATGTCCACATTCAGTATGTCTGTTGTTTGAGACAGGAAATTTTTGTGGTGGGTGACGTCACGGTCAGTCAGATCAAACCGATAGAGATGCACTCAACATCACTGAGGTAATTAAATGTTTGACAGTCGGTAATCCTACAGGCATTGCGGGAGGGAGCTGTCCGCTTCCAATTTTGGCCGGGACACCGATTGTCCCGACTAAGATGCCCCTCCACCGTTTGTTCTCCAGACAAACGTTGGCTTTCCGCATACTGCCAGCAATTTGTGGCAAACCTTTCGACGCCTTATGGTCTTGAGTTCACACTGTTGGTGCAGCAAGTATACGCAGACTGGCACAAAATTAATCTGAGTGTAGGAATTCTGAACATGAGACAGCAAGTGATACCGAAAGTATGGGGTTTTCGAATCACGCACTGACGAAAGTTTATTTCCCCATCTGATTCATCGTCACTTCACTAGACGGTGTATAGCACGCGCTATCTGAAAATAAATGTTATAGTCCACCGGAAAACCAAGTAAAAGCTAAATCCACGTTGCGGAATCGTGCTTGCAAACTAATAGTCGCTTAGCTAGCCAAGACATTGCCCGCTTCTTATTATTAACATTTTCACAAGAGTCCGGTTGACGTAAAAGTTGCATGTCAGATACTTATGGGCATTGGAGTGCCTAGGCTGAGGTTCGATTCCTGGGGAGGTTAGACGATTCGGCCTTTCGCCTGCGCTTCCAGACCTGTTGTGGGTCCATCCCACAACAGCCTTCTGCCCAATGCATACTAAGGGCTTTTCCTTAAGGGACAAAGCGGCCGGGGGATTAAGCAAACACCTTAATAACATTTTAACTTAGTAACAAATCTAGACGTGCAGTGTGCACTTATTAACGTGGAAGGAAGTCCTTGTACAAATTCATACCATGTATTGTATTTCTTTGGATAGTCATGGATTCGTGTGAAACCACCAGATGATGGATACTGGGTCCAAACGTGTAGTGCAGCTGCAGAAGTAAGCATGTACATATACACAAACCTGTTACCGTAGGATTCGTCTATTGAAGTTCGCTAGAGCAATAGTTTAAACTGGGCCAGCAGTCGCTTTGTTGTACGTCTGGCTCCACCGTTAACAGTATTCCTCCCACTGAATGCCATAAGAAGTATGCATTCTACATTTGACCCTTACACCAAAGGGTTCTCCCCGTCCCATGTTGTCAGCATGACACGCTCCGTCTGTCTGCCGTCTGCTACGCCAACTGCGAGATCGAAGTATCCCTACCAGTTGTTACGTGTGCACTGTTCATTTGTAGTAGACTGCTTGAGATACCAGTAGTCGCTCAACTGGTCCAGAAATTCGGCGCCTTTTATGTGGTGCGAATCTTTTCCATAACCGTAAGAATCCGTGACTGTCCCTAATCCTGAGTCAGCTGAATCAGGCCATGTCTCCATCCTCTCTGTTGAGATCCACGTAGCTTTAAGGTCATCTGAGTGGTCAGTTTCTTTCGGCCTTGACTGCATTACTGTACGCATTGAGGTCGAATAGCATTCATATCCGTTCATGGTGGAGTTATGTTCCATCATTTGTAGTCTTAAAGCGTTTATATTTCAGCAGTTGTGGCATGGGCCGGCCGGACCTGTCGCCGGTTCTCCACTTTCACAGATGCGACCCAGTCGGCTCTGTCTGTGACAGTGACAGCTTGTAACTTGATAACGTGTGGGTCGTGCCTGCCCATTTGCAGTTCTTTTCCTTCGTCGCTTATCCCTCGTTTCAATTGTGCGGTTAGTGCAATCGTGCTTTGCCGTAGAAACTGAAGTATTGAGCATACTTTCGCTTTTGCGTGTTTCTTTCTGGAGCACGTTACGCCCTGAATGTATACTCGAAGATGCCGATTGGAATGCGAGAATTTTGTACCAACTGCTTTATCGCGTTTCGTTATTTTACCCTGTACGTTACTTAGTGTGTGCGGTGTGTATAATTCCCAGTGTTTCTGGTGGCCGTGTGTAATTTGAACACAGTTGTTCCTTTCTCCGACAGAGCAGTTTTCAGCTTCCGTGGGTTTTCACTCTGCAGCACGACTTTCAAAGTGAAGGTTTTCTAGAGCATGATCAGCAAGTTTTGCCTGCAGTAGGCCGACAGTTTGACGTCAGGCATCCCGTTGTGTAATCTAAATTGCATTTTTCAGGCCCCTAGTGTCTTATCACCAGTGAAGTGGTGTTTTATATATTTTAGAGTTGAAAATCTGACACTGTTGGTGGTTAATTTCACTTCTGTGTTAACTTAAGAGAAATGTTCAAAAGTTTGCCAATAATCTAGGACCCATCTCAAATTTTAGTCACATAAAGGGTGACATTAAGCAAGGTCCACAAAGAGGAATAACAACTATTACATTTAATCGCCCAAGCTGCCTAGTGTCCAGGGTTTGTACACCCCTGAGCTAAGCTTATTCCATTTTGAGACTACCATACCTGCTGCAGTGCGTGTGGAAATCCGCCAGATGGGCATGTGATTTTGTATATTTACTGAGAACGGCTTGAGTAAATGCATATTAAACTCCCATAACAGGAAGAGTATTGGCATCGGTGTATGTGTGGTGTTGGGAGATGTGAATTCGAAAAACTTGTAATGTAAACTGATATGGTGGCTGCAAATGAATGTTTGATGCATCTCTGTTTGTTACAGAAACATTGACTACCATGAACTGCACAAAACGGTTAGATTGTTGCACGTAAATTTATTTGTGGATTACTGTGTGCTGTTTCAGTATGTGCAAAGAATGTACATTTGTTAAGAGAGTGTGACTTAGTAATGAACTTGGTCAGGTGATAATGGTGTATGGGAATAAACGTGTGACTGTGCATGTAAGTTGGCTTAATGTAACAACACAGTTCATTTCTGAAAATAGCATTGGTATCACAAGCAGCCTTCTGTTGGACAGGTTTATATGTGCAGAAGTAAATTATGCCAGTTCGACATGTAGTGTTTTGTGTTTTCTTTATGGTGTATGTATTGTTCTGTTTTGAACACCATGATGACTACTGAAATGTTTTGCTTGTGAACAACATACATACGTTTGTTGCGGGTGAAGCACTAGAGGTATACACCTAATGTAACCTCAAAATTCAAATTGAATTTGAAACTGTGGATCCTATAAGCAGACACCACCAAAGATGCATGAGCTTATTGAAGCATATTTAGGTTGTAGGGACACATGCTAGTTGTTTTAAAGGCTTGGTGTACTGTGATGGTAGTGCTGTGGGTAACTGATACAGTAGACTGATATGGAGTTAAATGTTAAAAGGTCTGTTCCAATTCATCTTTCTTACATCATCATACCATGAACATTATGTAGCCCTGACATACTGACAGCATGTGAAGTGAAATAAATGAAAGACAGAAAGGAAGGAAGTTAATCCATATCATTGTGTTGTTTCCATCAGCCCAGATTGCGCACTGAACAGCTGTGTTTGAGTTTTGTAACACACAAGGCACCAGCGAATAGAGAGCACTTGTCACAACTTATGAATTTATATAAACTTATATGATAAAATTTGCTGATTTTACATTTGAATTTGAGGCCATTTGTGAGCCTTTGGACAGTTTATGATGGAACCCAATACATGGCATTTCTGTCATATGGGATAATTATTTTAACTGAAAATATTTTTGTCACTTCCTGTCGGCTCGCTCATCAGTGTACCTCCCTCAGCCATCTTCCCACATGGACAGTGGAGTAGTGGTGGGAAGTGACAAACAATATTTTTCAGTAATGTCATGTGTCATGACAGCAGACCAACATGCATAGTTTCCGGGTGCATTTGCCTGTTGTTCTTGTCAGTACAAAAAAAAATTAATAATTTATTTATTGATGTATGGAATACCATTTTAAATGCTATATAATTGTTACAAATTTCCATTTTCCAGAATGTGGTGTGAGTGGTGCTTTTAATCGTAGACAGCCTCGTAATTTATCGTCATTTGAGCATGGTCGCATCATTAATGGCAAGGAGAGCCCTAAAGGGGCATGGCCTTGGCAAGTGAGTGTGTTGTGTGTTGGTACAGTTGTATGTGTTATTGCTTAACAGAGGGCATGAATATTAACATAATAAACTGAAGTCTGTGATGTGATAAATAGTGATGGAGTATGAGGTTCTGTAAAATGTAGGGAAGTTTTTGACCAAGTGAGTGACTGTCAGCTTGTCAAGATGGACACAACTCAGTGGAGTGTGATAGCAATAGTGGTCACTGTCACTGGTATTGACACTGTAAGTGAAGTAATGTCAATGCACTGTTCTCACTTCTGTATTCAGTTCCATGTTGTTTTGAAATTACCCTTTGTACACGTGTTAGTATGTTTCGAACTTCTTTGTGAGTGTGTAGTGCTCGTGGATAATGTATAATACCTGAACTTGTTGCACAGGTGTCACTGCAGTTGCTTCATCCTAAGTTTGGTTTCATTGGTCACTGGTGTGGTGGTGTTCTGATACATCCACAGTGGATCCTTACAGCAGCGCACTGCATTCACAAGTAAGTGACATTCATATGGAGCCCTAGCATTTTCTTACCCTGCAGTGCAGACATTGATCATGAATTTTGAGGTGTTCTTCTTGGATATATAGTAGCACAGAGGGGTGCTTACCCAGTGATGCAGTGTCATATCGCAGGAGAACAGATTTCGCAGGTCACAGATGGTCTGCAACATTTCTGTCAGTGGTACAGTAGCCCTTTTAGTGTATGGGCCACTTGGTCAGCCAGTTAAGAGTTATTCAGTTAAAAAGGTGTAAATTTTACTGTTTGTAAGTAACTTTTGATGTGATTAAATGACTGGTAGCAAGTACTTGAAACCATTCATATCTGAGAGGGCTCTGGATTGATCAGTACACTAGACTTCCTGAATGTGGCACCTGATGGTTCAGCACTTGAATAGTCCCAAGACTGGAAGTTCCACTCACTGTAACTTCCGATACACCTGCTGATTCTGAGACTTTATCTTGCATCATCTGATCTTTATTGAGACCATTGAGCTGTTATAATTGCTTCAGAAGATCCAAAGATGAGTAAACAGGACACTGCTGACAGGAGGGAACATGTAACATGTAATGGTCCTTCAGAAACTTGAAATAATTGAGAGGCTTGAAAATGGTAAAAGCTGAACAGAGGTTGTGGCTTCAGACACCTCTGTATCCTCAGCTGTTTGTAAAAAAAAGAAACAGAAGGACCAATTTTGATCTTTTATGACATCAAGTGACAGTGAGAAGGACCTTTCCAAGCAACAGACATTGAAGGAGCCTAAATTAGTGCAATTGGCCAAGGTGTTAATGTAAGTGGTTTACAGCAATACATTCCAAAGTAAAACCTGTGATTGGTCTCGGGGTAATTCAGAAAACTAAGTCTTTTTGGGATGAAATGAAAATAGCTGACAAGTGCGCATTCTCTGAGGGCAGTAACAGAAATTTGTGTGTAAGAACTTGGGTCAGTACAGACACTGTTCGATAATCAGGTCCTGTGAGTGCTGCAGTGTCACTGTCAGTGTGGTTGGATGAGCAAAAGCATTAGGCAGGTCTCAGTCTGGACTGTCAGTGAATGGCATTACAATAACCCCAGTACTCAGGAGGAGCCAGACAGTGTAGTTGGTATTGTGACAGCGCTGTGGGCTGGACAGTTCAGCAGGAGCAGTTGTTTTTTCCCATCTCCAAAACATCCACAACAGCTCTGGGGCTCACCCAATGGACACAGGAGTTCTTTCCCAGTATTCAAGCAGCTTGGGTGTGGCATTAACCACTCACTGCCACCCAATGCCATACTGCAATTCCTTGTATACTCTTTCATGGTGAACACAAGGACAGGTTTACTTTTTAATTTGCCCAAGAGCATGGAGTTTTCATGTGATTCATCCCCATTGCATTTTATTCAGATGTGTTAAAAACACAAACTTACACAACACAAATACAAGTTTTCCATGTTACTGGTTTTGGCTTTGTTAGCAAGCCATCATCAAACCTTTTTGTTTATCAAGAGCCTTCAGGTGAAAGCTTATCCTTGCACGTAAGATTGAGGTCACATTCCTTTACAATATAAGTCTTAAAATTGGTAGTTGTCTTCTTAATTTGGTAATTATGACCCTTGGTTTGTGTGTTTATGCATTGCTGCTGTTTACACTTTGTGTTACATGCCTATTGAAAGTGTTTACAGATGGCTGTTGACAAAGGAAAAGGTCTGATGATGGCTTGTTAACAAAGCCAAAACTGGTAACCTGGAACGCTTGTATCTGTGTTGTGTAAGACTGTGCTTTTTAATCTAACATTAGCTTGGAGTTGTTATTTGTGAGTTTGCAATACAAATGTATACTGTTACACAATCCATTGTGGTTTACTTCTTTACCTACAAATCTGGTGATGCTCTGGTGATATTTTGCTACTGTCAGTTCATAATACAGCACTGAATTTTATTCGAGCCCTTGGGCTAGTGTGCTTCATTTATTTGTGGAAGGTCATAGGATCAATTGCTGGTCAAGTTAGATTTTTTCTTTGTAATTGTAAATGTGTGTTGGGTGGTCTGAGAGAGCAAAGTAGCTGTTGTTCTTTTGTGACACATTTGAATTGAGAACTCATATTAAGTAGCATACTTAATAGCATTTTCTTTTAGTTTTAATTAGTAACTGTATGTTGTTAACAGTTTATGGAACTCACAAATGAAATTTGCATCATGTTGCAGTGGTATGTTTGTCTTGCAACTTTCATGTTTTCATAGCAAGGTAGCTGAGGATTTTCTACTGGGATGTAATCCTGCATCACTGGGTGATCAGTTCACATTGATTGGAGACAGTGTACTGGTCTCATCTTCAAGGGTTTTCTTGAATTCGGCCTCTGAAGATGAGCCCATCTGATTGTCTCAAAACATCAGGTACCAACTACCCAGTGATGTGATGTCACATCCCAGAAGAACACAACCCTCATATGCTTATCATGTTACAGCAGTATGTGCTTTATGGTACAGTGAGATCTGCCTTGTGTTGCAGCAACATTTGCATTGTGTTTGTTGTGTTCTTCCCATTCCAGCATCATATCATGTTACATTGATATCTTCATCTTGATGCAGTGGTATGTGCATCTTGTTGGAGTGATATCTTGTGTAAAAGTGATACTTGCATCATGTTACAGTGATATCTGCATCATGGTACAGTTTCAGGTTCATTATAATTGTTCATCCACTTAGCCACACATATAACATTGGAAGTCAATTTACAGTGTAGGTTTTCACCCTTTGTATAGGCCACGCAGGCCCTTAGGGTGAGTAGAGGTATAGCTCTACTCTTTTCTAGGACCTTTGGCACTAGATGGGGGTGGGGGGGTCAGCCCCACGCCCCGGCCGCCTCTACCCCCGGGAAAGAGTCCGTACCCATTGTACAGGAGGCTGGGTGGGCCCCAGGGCCAGTCTGGATGGGCGGAGATTCTCGTCCCCACCAGGATTCGTTCCTGTACCATCCAGCCTGTAGCTCAGTCACTATAACGACTGAGCTACCCAGCCCACCAATTTACAGTGTACAATTTATATATCACAACACAACTTATAATATATGAACATCCACCCAATATAATAAATAACAATACAAAATATAAAGGCCAATTGGAAGTGGAATCCATCATTATGTCTAGATATATGTGTACTTTATATATATAGCAGTTTTGTGTTAGCATATGCCTTCTTGTGTTACGAGAGTAGTAAACTAACATAAATAACATATCTTCATCATGCTACAGTGATATCTGCATCATGTTACAGAGATATTTACATTATGCTAATCATGTTACAGTGATATCTGCATCATGCTGCAGTGATATCTGCATCATGTTACAGTGATATCTGCATCTTGCTACAGTGATATCTGCATAATGTTACAGTGATATCTGCGTCTTGCTGCAGTGATATCTACATCATGCTTCAGTGAAATCTTCATCATGTTACAGTGATATCAGCATTTTGCTACAGTGATATCTGCATTATGTTACAGTGATATCTGCATCTTGCTACAGTGATATCTGCATCATGTTACAGTGATATCTACATCAAGTTACAGTGATATCTGTGTCTTGCTGCAGTGATATCTACATCATGCTTCAGTGAAATCTTCATCATGTTACAATGATATCTTCATCATGCTACAGTGATATCTTTATCTTACTACAATGATATCTTCATCATGCTGCAGTGATATCATCATCATGTTACAGTAATGTCTTCATCATGCTACAGTGATATCTGCATCATGTTACCGTGATATCTTCATCATGCTACAGTGATATCTGGATCATGTTACAGTGATATCTGGATCATGTTACAGTGATATCTTCATCATGCTACAGTGATATCTGCATCATGTTACAGTGATATCTTCATCATGCTACAGTGATATCTGCATCATGTTACAGTGATATCTGCATCATGTTATAGTGATATTTTCATTGTGCTACAGTGATATCTGCATCATGTTACAATGATATCTTCATCATGCTACATTGATATCTGCATCATGTTACAGTGATGTCTTCAACCTCCCTCTTGCTGTTCTGTGGACTGCTGTGCTTGGAGAGTGGGATCGAGAGGTTGAGGAAAATACAGAAGTTCGAGTTCCAGTAGAGAAGGTGTTTGTACATGAGCATTTCCACAACTTTCAGCATGATATAGGTAAAAATAAAATATTCTTTGGAGCCAGAATTTATCTTCTATATGGATTTTGATAAGTTTGTGACACTGTCTGACACTTTGTGCTAGGGCCCATTATTTATTTGCACTGCAGTAGGCAGAGAGTGTGTGTGTGTGTGAGCGCGTACACGTGCATGCAAGACACAATTTGACATTGCCTGTGTTGGTTTCCCTCACATATGATATGCCATGTGTTGTCACTGTTTCCTGTTTGTACTCCTTGTGGCAGTTGGGAAATCTTGATGGTTTTCTGAGTCCTTTCAGGTGACAGCCAGGATTGTTTCTTCACATTTGCAACAGTTGCTACCTCTCCCGTCAATATTGTGCTCTTGGCTTGAGACATCCCATTGCATATGCACCAGAAGATTTAGAAGTTATCTATAAAACAACAAGGAAGTGCTTTTTCCCTACATTTTTCTTCTCTGGTGCTTCAGCCCAATTGAGACCTTGACCACCTTAACTGTGCTGCACCATTGGTGCCCATCCATTACTTTGATCTTGAATCCCTTGATGCCCAGAAATTGTATGTGGGTGAGTCAGTGATTATCCAGAATGCTGTTTTTCTAAACTTTATTGTGTTGGATATACTGCTGATCATGCTTGCTGGTACTTGTGGCCACGTGGGCTGGGTTCATTGACAATATGGTTATGTGGAAAAATTATCCTATTTTACAGATTCCAGAAATATTGTATTGCTGTGAAACAGTACATTCTGTATACTTTGTGACTCACCCAGGTATATCCTGTTTTGTGCTGTCTGACCATCTCACTGACACTCTGTCTCTCTCCCTTGTACCCTCTGGCTCTGTAAGGATTAGTCTTCTGCATGGGCTCATATCTTGGGATCTGAACAGTTTTCCTATTCACCCTATGTTTTTGTCTTTTACAAATTTTATTACACATTTGCATGAACAGAATTTGGTCTGAGCGCATTCACTTGCCTATGTTACTCATAGTGACTAAGACCTTCGTAACTCATACAGGTCTTCGTCACTTGTTTGTTGGTTTAACATTTTGAACACAAAGTTTCCTCTTTTCAGATGTAGACATATGGCCAAAATTCGAAGAAAATATTCGAACAAGTAAAGAGTGGTTCAAAGGATTGAGTTGGCTGAGATGTGTCCAACTGCTGTATTTACTCATTGTTGTCAGCGGTCTTGGTACTGCTCACATTTGTCAGGCGGTTGTAAATATGGGTATTGATTGGTATGGGGGGGGGAATGTTATATACTATTGGAGGGGGGGGGGGGGTCCCAAGTTGGGTAAACATAATTTGGAGTTTATTTTGATTGTTATTTTGGGGTTCCTTTTTTTTAACTTTTCCTTTTCTTTAACCAACAAAAACTATCCCTT
>Ga0123354_10014352_pt1 | contig 12338 bp, 12 predicted proteins | sample TergutLab28metaG_2_FD_97872 | JGI IMG/M metagenome (GOLD analysis project Ga0123354, IMG submission 97872) | Labiotermes labralis P4 segment gut microbial communities from Petit-Saut dam, French Guiana - Lab288 P4 | ecosystem: Host-associated > Arthropoda: Insects > Digestive system > Gut ... | reverse complement strand
GCAACTACTTTGACCCGTGGGGGAACTTTAAATGGGTATATAAAGGTAGAGGTGATGAGTTTGAAATGACCGATTCGCTACAAAGAGATACTATCTCTATGCAACCCATTTCTACTGCTAACTTTACCGTTTCCTCCCGCGGCTTTACGGGCCACGAGCACTACCCTCAGTTCAAGATCATTAACATGAACGGCAGGCTGTACGACCCTGTAATCTGCCGGTTCTTCTCGCCGGACAATTACGTACAATCGCCGGGATTTACGCAAAGTTTTAACAGATATAGCTACGCCTTGAACAACCCACTTAAATTTATTGACCCAACGGGGCAGTGGTATGAAGATAGTTATTGGGATGACGATCGTGATTATTATGATGATGATTGGAATCCTCGAGATCCATGGAAAAAATTGGGATATAAAAGTGGTATTGGTAGGGTTGATTTAGGTGAATCCAATAGGTCTTCTTTACCTGACGGCAGAGACGGGAGAGATTACCTCAACGAAGAGAGAGACAGGGATAGTAACCCCAATTCATGGCTTGATCACTTTGACAGCGACGGCATGGTTGTACCTGGCGACGACCCTGCCAATCCAACCTTGCGTAGAGGAGGTGTAGGTATTAATAATCAAGGTATTCAAATGATGGCTAATCTCTATTGGCATTACCAATTTGGCGGAGGAAAAGCTTATTTTATTGATGCTTCAAAATTTAATTTTTCTCATACTTCAAGACAGCAATTAGGAATACCGACAGATTTAAAGATAGGTGATAAATTGTCTGTAAATTTATTCAATCAAGGTATTAATGCACTCTCTTTATCGTTTGGAAATGTTAGAATGGTCTATCATGGTAACGACCAATTCTCTATAATGAGAGATAGATTTGATTTTGACCATCAGAAAGGTGCGAGTTTTAGTAGAAATGCGGCAACATTGGTCGGTAGTTTATTCTTTGGAAATATTTATGAATCCGCCCCGGCATCGCCCTTCATACAACCCAACGTTTTCTTCGGTGGTCCATATTGGATATATTTTTGGGGATTAATAACAATCAGATAAAAGAAAGAGGTACGTGATGATGAAAATAACAAAAATATTTTTTACTCTTATAATAATCCTATTTGTACTTTATGCATGCAAAGGGGAATGGATGAAAAAGTGGAAGATAGGAGATAATTATTATTTTACTTATGATAGTTCTTGGGGTTATGCTTATATTATTGATACAAAAAATACTATAGTAATAAATATGGAAATTATTGCATGGAATTATGATTCCATATTTATCATAGTAAAACAAAAGCCGTTTGATGATATTGATGATTCAATTCTTCTTAGCCACCCAAATGCCACATATTACGAAAAAATGAAATTATATGAAGAATGTCAAATATTCAATTATTGGATTATAGATAAAAGGAAAGAATTTGAATTTTATTATGATGAAAAAGGTAAAAGAAGAAGAAATATAGATGTTGTTTTTGGTCCTCTTACATACGAAGAGTACTGGGCAAAAAGAAAGGAACTCGATGTGCCGGATTCATTAAAATTGAAAGAAGTAGAACAATGTATCTCTTCTCCCACTCCTCTTCAACGTATGCGGCAACTATTACGCTAATAAAACAATATAAAATATTTAAAAAAATGAAAAAACTAACAAAATTTATTTTAGTTGTTCTGAGTATTTTTCTATTTCATTCTTGTAAAGAAAAACCTCCGACAAATTTGGGTAATAATTATTTTCTTAAATCTCTAAGATATACATTTATTTTGGATTCAACAAATGTAATAATAATTATGCCTCAAATTGTTGCATGGAATTATGATTCCATATTTATCATTGTAAAGCAAAAACCATTGGATGAAATCTATGACAGTATTCTAATGGAACATCCGAATACTCCATCGAATTATCAAAATAGGTTATATGAAGAATGTCAAATATTCAATTATTGGATTATAGATAAAAGGAAAGAGTTAGATTCTTATTATGACGAAAAAATGAGAAGTAGAAAGTACATCGGTGCAGTTTTTGGTCCTCTTACATACGAAGCGTATTGGGCGCAAAGAAAGGAACTCGATGTGCCGGATTTGTTAAAATTGAAAGAGACTGAGAGAAATTCTTTTCCAACTCCTATTCATTCCTTATTTCATACATGGTTCTATAGACCGCCATCGAGGGAACGTGAGGTAGATTAATGTAAGTATCCCCAAAAATCCTACAGTTTTAAAATGCACAATTAAAATAAACCACTATTTTCGCCAAGTTTTATAAAATCTGAATGTTAGTGGTTTTCAACAACAAACATCTTCAAGTTTCGGTCATTACCAATGGGATGTGCGAAATAGAAAACCTCTGCGGGCGGCAAAGTCGGCAGGTCATGCAGGTTAATCCGTCACTTGTCACTTGTCACTTGTCACTTGCCACTTGTCACTTGTCACTCGTCACTTTAAATATTAGCGGTAATTTAAAATACAACGCTTGTGGGCGGCAAAGTTGTTTTGTCTAGATTAGGTGAAAAATGAGTTTTTTTCTAATCACTGGCCGCTCCCTGCTACATCTTGACCACTTTTACCACCTTCTCCCCGATACGTAAAAAATAAACCCCTGCCCGTAAGTGCGAAATATTGATGAGATATTGAGATGTTGAGATGTTGAGATGTTGAGATGAAACTTTTCTGCCGTAAACATCAAACACTTCAATACTTGTCACTTGTCGCTCGTCACTCGTCACTATCAATTCCCCCGTTGTTGGGTTTGGAAAAACGATAATATCTTGAAACCTGTTTTCCCCAATCATATTCACAACAGGTTCTCTTCCTTTAAAATAACTTACACCGCCCGCCCAATTTCCTACGAGCAGATCGGGCTTTTGGTCGTTGTCGAGATCGGCAACTGCGACTGCAACCCGAATCCCTTCATCTATTTTATATGCTTGGTTTTGAATGGTTTCAGTAATTGTTTCCAAACAAGTAAATGTACCGTAAAGATTATTGTCAATATGGGAAAAAAGAAACAGATTGCCCTGTTCGTTTCCACATAGTAACAATGTTTCATCCTTATATCTAAAAAGATGCGGAGTTGAATATCCAAAATAGGAGGTGTTTAAGTCGCGCACATCCACATTTCCAAACTCATAATTAACAAGATGAAAATTAGGGTTTTGGTTTGTTCCCACATTTTGGTAATAAGACAGGGTTCCTCTTCGGCTTCCCAACACCAAATCTAACATTCCATCTTTTTTTATATCAAAGAGTTGCGGTGCACTAAAGGCATCTACTTTGATGGTTTGATAGTTTTTTACGGGCGGCTTAAACTGCGGTAATGCACCTGCATGAGCGGAATTTTCGAAAAAGAGCAGCGTGCCGTCGCTGTTTCCGCACAACAGGTCAATTTTATTATCTCCCGTTAAATCGGCAAAGGTAGGGTACAACGCTAAAAAACCATACTTTTTCAAATCACCGAAATCGGAAGTAACCCACTCAAATTTTGGATTACTCTTTGTGCCCGTATTTTTATAATAAGAAATGGAAGATGAGTAATACGACTTTAAGATACCTTGCTGATAAGATGCACTGTCGAAACTGCCATAATTGGCAATAAACAGATCCAAAAGCCCATTACCTGTCCAATCGAACAGTACCGGAACTGCGCCACTGCCCACATCAATCATATCTTCCTGCAAGTATGATTTTGTTTGCAACACATAATCTTTCAGATGCTCAATGTAACTGTAGCGCCACACGGAATTAATGTCTTCCGATTTGGTAAGAGATGGATCGGAAGGAGAAACAAAAAGGTCTGGTTTTTCCGCATCCCAAAAATCCATAGTAGAGACCGCGGGCATGGAGTAGATCTTAACGGGGTTTTGTGCGTTCGGGAAATTTTCAGTTTGCGAAACCATAAAAGCCTCCTCTTGGGTTCCACCATTTATCAATAGTTTCAACCCCGGATAATCTACGTCGCCAATGATAATATCTTGCAGCCCATCTGCATTGAAATCGTGGACAAAAATGGAAGAGCCAACATGTTTCGGATCTGTAGGATCCCGTTTTTGTTCGCAGTTCGTACCAAGTGTAATTTCGTTACTGTCTGCTGCTTCTGAAAATTTGCCCCAACACTCATCTGCCAATTCATATTTAAAATATTCATTATTTTGGGAGATATTTTTTTGAAAATGAACAAATTTTCCCAATACCCAGAAATTGAGGATATCCGGTTTTCCATTTCCGGTAATATCTGCAATACCTATATAATCATTAGGGGAGGCATAAATATTTACTTCATCTCCATAATAATTAGATTTTAAGGGGTCAGCCACTAATTTAAAAGCAAGTTCCTGATTTGAAACATTTTCAAATACACGCACGCCACCTAAACCGTAAGTAAAAATATCCGCTTTCCCATCATTGTTATAATCTTTCAAAATTACCCAATCGTGTAGTTTCGGAAAACAATGTTTATATTCAGGTGCATACACAAATTGAGGGGTTGTGTTTGTACCTTTATTAATAAAAGGAACAATTCTATTACCGTGTTTTTCAAAAGCAATAAAATCGAAAATGCCATCCAAATTCAAATCAATTTTCGAAAAAAACACCGAATTAATGCCACCCACCCAAGAATATGGAAGGGTACGATTGTTTTGCGTAACCTCAATCTCCTGATTTCTCTCAAAACCTAACTTATAATAAGTAGGTTGAGCGTATAGTACGCTGATAGTAAATGTGAAAACAAACAGAGGTTTAATCAAAATATCTAACATACGTTTTGAAATAGGAGCTCTTTTTTTTAATGGAGCAAATATAAAATATTTTCCTATCCCTCTAATAGTTTCCGAAAATCCACTCCGTTTTTACAATTAAAATCGAATTGTAAATCCAATTTTGATATCATGTTGGTATGTAGGAGAATATAATTTTTCAAAAGACTTGACAAAGGGGGGTTCAGAATTGTATTATTGCGGTGTTGTAACAAACGGATAATTGGGCTGGCAATCCTATTATTTGAAACAACAACTCACGATACTATTTCATAACATATATAATACTGCCTGCACCATTTCAATCCTACTTATAGTTCTTACAAGGTAAGGAGAAAAAGCGATGTTTTATAATAGATATTTCTGCGACAATGAAAATCATAAAAAACTAATTTTAACTCAAAAAAACTATTATTACTATGAAAAAAATTTTTTTATTAACACTTTTAAGTGTTTTCTTTTTATCTGCTTTTAGCCAATCCCCTATTGAAAATGTCGAAATTCTTTCAAAAATTAATATTACAAAGCATATAGACGATAATGAAATTCCTGATGGAATGCCATGGAGTTGGTGGAAGTACAATTGGATATCTACTGATATAGGAGGGAATATAAATTGTTGTGGTTTTGGACCTTTTGTGTGTATCCCTCTGTTCAAAAAGATTTTTAGTGCTTATAATTATAGAGGTCTTCCTCCCGATTTAATGATTAACACCGGTGAGAATATCATTAAAGAGAGTGAAGAAAGGCTTGCTAATGGAGAATATAGAGGATCTTCGTCAAGTAAAATTGCATTCTCAGATTTACAATCAGAAAGCAAACTATCGTATATCCTTTTTCAAATGAATTGGAATCATGATCCACTCAAACCCTATAATGGCTATGCAGAGATCATAGTTTCAAAAACAGATAATTTGGGGATAAAATAAAGAAATATACCCCGTTCCTTTTAGTAACCTTTATGGATTTTCACAAATTCTCACAAAAATTTTAAAGGTAAATCTTATTTTATTGTGTTTGTTTTTACGGCACTTCAAAATAAGATTTATCTTTTAAAAACCCGAATTTTGAACATTTAAGATTTCATGTATTTTCGCTTATTCAAAAAAACACGCACATTAAATTATATTTCATTATGAATAAAATTGTTAGCTTTCTGTATCATTTATTTTTGGTGGTTGGGTTCTTTATATTTCTTACTGCCTGTAACCAACAACCAAAACCTGTTTTCGACATAAATGCCCCCGGCGCAGAAGTTATGGCAAGTTACAATGATTCTACTCCGCAAGTAGTTTTCTATTATAAAGTGGATGAACAAGGAACGCCTACCCAAGAAAAAATTGGCGAATCATACTATTATGATAATAATCAAGAGTATATTGGGGGGAGATTTAAAGATGGAGAAAAGGAAGGACAATGGTATGCTTTCTTTCGCGACGGCACTGTGCAATCCGAAATCTTTTATGTAAATGGAATTGAGCATGGTGACTATAAGATATATAGTGAACAAGGGAAACCTTTTCTTAGAGGGCACTACAATCACGGCATTTGTGACGGAACATGGTATTTCTACGACGAAAATGGAAAACAGACCAAAAGAATTATTGCTTCTAAAACTAATATTGCCTGTGGCTATTGCACAAAATGCCTGAAACTGAAAGCAGAAAAAAAATCTAAAATCTAAAATCGTAAATCAAATATGAAATACATCGGCATTCAAACCCAACAGAGACGCAATAACGTAAAGAGCATCTTCCTATTATTCATGTTTCCTGCTTTGCTCATAGGGTTAGTGTATCTGTTTTTTGTAATTACAAGCGCTGCTGATAAGGAATCCTATTTTTCTGCGGGAGAAGCCACTTTACAAGCATTGCCTTTTGTTATCATTGTAGTAACTATTTGGTTTTTTATTGCCTATTTTATGAATACTTTAATGATTCGAAAGGCAACACATTCCGAATCATTGGATAGAAAAGACAATAAGCGCGTGTACAATCTAGTGGAAAACTTGTGTATAGCTAGCGGAATGGATATGCCGAAAGTGAATGTGATTGAAGATTTCTCCCTGAATGCTTTTGCCAGCGGAATAAACAAACGAACTTATACGGTAACACTTACGAGAGGAATTATCAATACCTTAGATGATTTAGAGTTGGAAGGTGTAATTGCGCATGAACTTACTCATATTCGAAACCGCGATGTGCGTTTGCTCATTGTTTCTATAATATTTGTGGGAATTTTTACCATGTTAGCGCAGATGGCAACGCGTATAGCCTTTCACAGCTCAATGGGACAACGACGTAACAGTAAAGACAATGGTATAGGCACATTAGTTATTCTGCTGCTTGTGGCTGCCTTAGGTGTGATTGGATATATTTTCTCACTACTCATTCGCTTGTCTATCTCTCGTAAACGCGAATTTATGGCAGACGCCGGCGCTGCTCAAATGACCAAAAACCCGAATGCCTTAGCGGGAGCACTACGTAAAATTTCGGTAAATCCTGAAATTAAAGGAATCAAGCGCGAAGATATTGCACAACTTTTTATTGAACACAAAGCAAAAGGCAAGTTTTCTGGGCTGTTTGCCACACACCCACCCATTGAAAAAAGAATTGCTGTTTTAAAACAATTTTAATCTGAATCTTCATATAGATCCTCTGTGTTCATATCGTTTACCGCTTGAAATATTTTAATGTTTTAAAAATAAAAAATGCTACCCAGCGTTTATTTCAAGCAATGTTTTTTTGTAAATATGATGTGTCGAAAGTTTTTACTTCTTGTTTTCTTTATTTTTTCTTATTTACTTTCTAATGCGCAAGTTGCAAAATACAGTAATGAGTTCCTTTCCTTAGGGATCGGCGCTCGCGGATTAGCCATGTCGAATACCATGGTTTCAATCTCCAATGATGTTTCTGCGGCTTATTGGAATCCTGCCGGCTTGGTACGCATGCAGCGTCCCTACCAGTTAGCTGCCATGCACGCAGAATACTTCGCCGGAATCGCAAAGTACGACTACATCGGCGCGGCATATAGAATAGATAATAAACAAACAGTGGCTTTCTCGTGGATACGTTTCGGAGTGGACAATATCATGAATACCACAGAGTTAATAGACAGACAGGGAAACTTCGACTATAATAAAATTACCTACTTCTCTGCTGCCGATAATGCATTTTTATTAAGTTATGCCTATCATTTTGAAAAAATACCCGGACTCTCTTTGGGCGCAAATGCTAAGATTATTCGTAGAACAATAGGCAAGTTTGCCGGCGCATGGGGATTTGGATTAGACGTAGGACTTCAATATCATAACAAAGGTTGGCAGGCGGGCGCTCTCTTAAAAGACGCCACGTCAACTTTTAATGCATGGAGTTATACGCTAACCGACAGAATTATTGAAGTTTTGGAAACTACCGGTAATGAATTACCTAAAAACGGATTAGAACTAACTGCTCCAAAACTTAACTTTGGCGCAGGTAAATATGTAGAACTTGGAAAGGGATTTAACGCCACTTTCGCCTTAGATTTCGATTGTACTTTCGATGGTAAACGTAATACATTGATTAAAAGTAAACCCCTATCCATTGACCCTCACTTTGGAATGGAATTCGCCTACAAATCTATTGTTGCCCTTCGTGCCGGAATTGGTAACTTTCAACAAATTCCTTTCTTTGATGGAAAAAATAAATTTACTTGCCAAATAAATTTTGGAATTGGCGTTGGAGTAAAAGATATTGTTTTTATTGACTATGCTTTTACCGACCTAGGTAACCTTTCCGTTGCCTTATACTCTCATGTTTTTTCTTTAAAAGTAACCATTGACTCGTTCAAAAGTAACAAGAAAAAAGAAAATTCAAATAATTAAAAAATCAATATCTTATGAAAAAATTCTTACTCATTTTTACTGCAACTTGTTTATTAATAAGTTGCTCTAACAAAAAAACGTTTCAAATTTCAGGTACTCTAACCGATTTTGGTAACCCCGACGACCCTACCATGCTCTATTTAAAAACAAGAACTGTTGATGACCTGCTGATTAATCTGGATTCGACATATTTGGCTAAAGACGGAAAATTTGTTTTAAAAGGAAAATCAACAGAAACCGATCTCTTTTTTCTGGCAGACAAAGATAATGTTTTTGTTATCAGTATTTTTATTGACCCTGCCAATAAAATTACGGTTTCAGGTAGCGCTACCGACTATAATAATATTAAAATAGAGGGCTCAAAAACACAAATGTTTTACAATCAATACTTATCAATGATTGCGCTCTTTCAAGAAGAGCAAGATAATATTGAACAAAATTTTAATAACTACCTTCAAGATACTGCGTTGTCAGAAGAGGTCTTTCAAAAAATTAAAGAAGGTTTAATTGCTGAATATGAAAAATTAGAAGCAGCTATCGAGGCTACGACTATTGATTTTATTCGACTGAACCCCAACAGTATTGTAGCCGCTTATTTAGCATATCGGAATGTCAATATGCTTGAGACTTCCGCTGAAATTGAACAACAGCTTCAATTGTTAGATTCTACTATGGATAATAAATTTACCATATTAGCAAAAGGTATGCTTGAGAGAGTTAAGCAAACGGAAGTAGGCTCGGTATTGGTAAATATTGAATTGCCGGATGCCGAAGGGAAACTCATCTCTTTAAGTTCTTTGCGCGGAAAGTATGTTTTAGTTGATTTTTGGGCAACTTGGTGCAGCCCATGTGTGCGCGAAATTCCCAATCTGAAAAAAATATATCAAAAATATCATGAAAAAGGTTTTGAAATATACAGTATTTCGTTAGATTACAGCAATGAGGCGTGGTTAAATGGCATTGTGCTTTATGAGTTAGACTGGATTACGGTTACTGATCTCATGGGTTCGCCCACAGCCAAACAAATGGCTATTAAGTATATTCCTCATACTTTCTTATTAGACCCGGACGGTGTTATTGTGGCAGTGAATTTAAGAGAAGGCGCATTAGAGAATAAGTTGGAAGAACTAATACGATAATGAAAAAATATATCCCCAATTTCCTTACTTGTTGCAACGCCTTTGCCGGTGCGATTTCGGTAGTGTTTGCTTTTAAAGGTTTCTTTGAAACGGCTGTGTTATTGATAATTGCTGCTGCTGTTTTTGATTTTTTGGATGGATTTGCTGCGCGATGGTTGCACGTAAAATCCGTTGTAGGAGCCGATTTAGACTCGCAGGCAGACATCATCTCGTTTGGATTTGCCCCCGCGGCTATCCTCTATGTTTGGATGAGTTTATGTTTTGAAAATTTACCTCCTGAATTGCAATTCTTTCCCCTCAATCTGCTCCCCTATTTTGCCTTTTTTATAGTTCCTTTTTCGGCTTATCGTTTAGCCAAGTTTAATAACGACGAGCGACAAGAAGATCTTTTTTATGGATTGCCGACGCCCGCAAACGCTTTCTTTATTGCTTTCTTACCTTTTGCTGCTGATAGATTGCCTTTGTTGGATAATTTTTGGGTGTTAATGGCTTTAACACTTATTTTCTCCCTATTGCTCGTTAGTGAGTTTCAAATGTTTTCATTAAAGTTTTCAGACTATAGTTTTAAGAAAAACAGGGTACGCTATCTGTTCCTGTTTTTTTCGGCTACTTTATTGATTACTTTTCAATTAGCTGCATTTCCTCTCATTGTATTACTTTATATTCTCATCTCTTTAATCCAATATGGCCTCACTAAAGTTTTCCCGCAATGAAAATCAACTCCATAGCATTATTTTGCGGTTCTGCTGATGGTTTACACCCTAAATATAAAGAACTTGCTTCCAACTTTGGCCAATATTGCGCCCAACATCAAATGGTTTTATACTATGGTGGTGCGGCATTGGGATTGATGAAAACTGCCGCAGATGCCTGCCGTGCTTTGCATGGAAAAGTGGTGGGTATTGCGCCTACTTTTTTTTCAAATTCTACGGTTATTGACACCTCTTTGGAAGAACTCTACTTAGTGGATTCCATGAGTGAGCGAAAGCAGATGTTGGAGCGTGCTGCCGAAGCATTTGTGGCGCTCCCCGGATCTTATGGCACGATGGACGAGTTTTTTGAAGTGCTTACCGACGCACAACTAGGACTACACCACAAACCCGTTGCTATACTCAATGCATTCGATTATTACACCCCTCTCATTCAACAACTTAAAATATTTAATGAAGAGGGATTCTTGCGCAATTTCCATCTCGACTTGCTGATTGTTGCCACCACTATTGACGAACTTTTCGATAAATTAGACCGTTATGAAAACTCAAACGATAGAAATTGGTTGGATAAAATTAAGAGCGGATAAAATTTAGAGCGGATAAAAAGAGCCACCCTATAAAGGATGGCTCTCAAAAATTATGAAAACAAAAATTTAAAGAACAAAGGTTATTTTTTCCCTTTATCTTTCTGTCCGGCATGCCCACGAAAAATGCGGGTGGGAGCGAACTCTCCCAACTTATGCCCTACCATATTTTCGGTGATATACACCGGTATGAATTTGTTGCCGTTGTGCACGGCGATGGTTAGTCCTACGAAATCCGGAGAAATCATGGAAGCGCGCGACCACGTTTTAATTGTGGATTTTTTGCCGCTTTCTTGTGCCTGTACAGCACGTTTTTCTAATTTATAGTGGATATATGGTCCTTTTTTTAATGATCTGCTCATACTATGCTACTTTAAGATTATTTCTTTCTTTTTTCAATAATATAATTATTGGATTGTTTCTTTTTGGAGCGGGTTTTGTAGCCTTTTGCGGGTAACCCTTTGCGCGAGCGCGGGTGTCCGCCTGATGCTCGTCCTTCACCACCACCCATAGGGTGATCAACGGGATTCATTACCACACCACGGGTACGCGGGCGGCGACCCATCCAGCGGGTACGTCCGGCTTTACCGGAAACCTCTAAGTTGTGGTCAATATTTGAAACAATACCGATTGTAGCACGGCAACTGCAAAGCACCATACGTGTTTCGCCCGAAGGCAGTCGTAAGATTGCGTATTTGCCGTCTCTTGACATGAGTTGTGCATAACTTCCTGCAGAGCGCGCCATCTTTGCGCCTTGTCCGGGACGAAGCTCAATGTTGTGAACCGTAGAGCCGAATGGAATCTCTCCCAACGGAAGCGAGTTCCCAAGATCGGGAGAAACACCCGCACCGGAAATAATCACTTGCTCTACTTTTAATCCGTGCGGCGCAATAATATAGCGCTTGTCGCCGTCGGCATAGAATAACAATGCAATACGTGCCGAACGGTTCGGATCGTACTCTATGGTTTTTACCGTTGCCGGAATACCATCTTTGTCTCTTTTAAAATCTATACAACGATACATCTTTTTGTGACCGCCTCCGCGATACCGCATCGTCATCTTACCACTATTATTTCTTCCGCCTGTCCGAGGTCTCGGACACAATAAAACCACTGCCGGTTTATTGGTGGTAATCTCGTCGAACGAACTTATAACTTTGAATCGTTGACCGGGCGTTACTGGTTTATACTTTTTTAATGCCATGATTAAATGTTGCTATAAATGTCAATCTTATCTTTTTTATTTACAAAAACAATCGCTTTTTTAACGGTGTT
>Ga0123354_10014349_pt1 | contig 12339 bp, 8 predicted proteins | sample TergutLab28metaG_2_FD_97872 | JGI IMG/M metagenome (GOLD analysis project Ga0123354, IMG submission 97872) | Labiotermes labralis P4 segment gut microbial communities from Petit-Saut dam, French Guiana - Lab288 P4 | ecosystem: Host-associated > Arthropoda: Insects > Digestive system > Gut ... | reverse complement strand
TTTTTTTAAATTTTAGAGTGGGTTGTGGTTAGTAAAATGGAAATTTAAAAAATTTCCCTTGGGGTTTTAGGGGACTGTTTTTTTTTAACCAACATAAATGGGTTGGGTTTGGGGGGGGGGGGGGGATTGTACAGAAGTAGCAGGTAATTTGGCAAATTTCTCTCAGTAAAATTTCATGGCCATGTGCTTTGTGACACATATGGTGTCTGGCTAGTAATTTGTAGCAGCCTCTATATTGCTGACCATCTCCAATGCCAGTGTTCCAGTTGGCCCATTGATCAGCTGTTCGTGATCATCTGCGTCTTTCACCAGCCCAGTGTACACACACACACACACACAGCACTTCTTACGTAAAAGTACAGAAGAAGGTCAATGGGTCTCCAGTTCTGTGATCTTGGGGGCACAGGAGATGGACCTCACCTAGCTCTCCACTATCATGGGAACCGCTCGTTGAATTCATCACACACACAATGTTGCTATAGTGAGGGGGTACTGAGAAATTTAACTGTGTCTTTTTCCAATTTGTGGAGGTGAAATTCTCCAAAATATTAAGGAATGTGAGAGGCGGAATTTTGGTGACTTCGCCTCTGAGAAATCGCCGGATTTATTAGTCAGTGACCCTGCCTTGTACGGTTACACAAGAAATGTGTGTGGATGTACTGGACAGGTGGCCAGCTTAAATGTTGTGTGTGGGTATACTAGACAGGTGGCCAACTTAAATGTTGTGTGTGGGTGTACTGGACAAGTGGCCAACTTAAATGTTGTGTGGATGTACTGGACAGGTGGCCAACTTAAATTAACTTACACGAGGTGTAAAATGGATTGAAGTCAGTTCTCAGCTTTCTATTGCCATGAAATTTGGGTTAGTGGAAACTGTGAGAGAACTATCCTTCATTCCACTGTTATATTTCTTTTTCTCAGTGTGTAATGGTTAAGGAAATACAATCTTGTAAGACATGGAGCAACTTTCTGAATGCTCTTAAGACATTTTCATCCCTGTTGTGCCTTACATTGATTAGAATTGTGATAATTCCAGGCACAACACAACAGTTCATTGTATTATTTTCACTATGTGTTTCAGCCTAAAAGGCTATCTTCAGATCAAACACAAATATAAAATACCAACGTAGCGTACAAACTGTGAAGTTTTGAGACCTCAGTCCCATGTAAACTGCGTGTATATATTTGTTTATTCTTGTATTCAAACTGATGATGGGCTTTGAGGCTTGAACATGTAGTTGAAAGTAAGAGAATACCTTATTGTGTTTTATCTGGATTTGCTGTAATTCAAATTTCTGAACACTGTGCATAATGTAGACCTTGAATGTTGAAATTTGAACAGTGCGTGAGCGGTAATAATGGTGGTAATAATGATAGTTCATTAAGAAGCCCACATATACATTATATATGGCCTGATGGTAACCAAACATAAAGTTGAAACAGTAAGTAAGGAAACAGTACATATGTGTTGTACCTGACTTGAATACATTGTATGTTCAACATTAATTGTTGTGTGAGATTTGAGGTTCTGACATAGCTGTTGATGAATTTTCGAATCATATCTGTTATAACACAATGTCAATTCGTAAATAGTTTGCAGTATTTCAGGGGAGGTACCTGCCTGCATCTGAAAAGTTCTAAGCAGTCCTTCAGAATGTCTTCACCTATTGACATAGTGTTACATCCCAGAAGACTTGAATCTTTATTAACTGTTGCATTAGTGGTGGTGTAGTAAAGTATATCTGCCTTATTGATTTATGTTGCAGTACCTGCGGGGTGGTTTGGGTGACTGTGTGTTTGGATTTGTATACCTCATGGAGTTCAGTACCATATTTGTGTCATTCCGTGCGATCCTGAGTGTGTTGAAGGTGAGTCTGTGTCAGTTTCATTAGCTGCAGTACTTGGGTTACTCATTAGGAAGGGTCTTTCATGTTGTGTCAATGTTTCAGATGAAGTCATCACAATTCTACATCATCAATGGCCTGGTGATGCTAGTCACGTTCCTTTTCTTTCGTGTGCTCATGTTCCCTTACGTCTTCTACCGGTACAGTCAGATTGTTGGACTGTCATTCTGGGAGGTGAGGATCTCTGGTCTATGTGTCCTGACAGTTGTTGCATGATACTACGATACCCTTGACCAGAAACTAAGTTGCACAGAAATCTGGCAGATTTATCCATCTTGTCAAGTAAAAAAAAATACAGTCGAATTTTATCAACTTTTAATACAATGGAATGATACCAAATATGGTTCACATTTGTGATTAAAATAGATGGAGTCTTAGGTGCTGGTTGTTATGTTACAGCCAACACCTAAGATTCTGCATTATGTTAATATTTATAAATATTACATTGGCCCCTTCACCCCCTTGTTTTAGCAGTTGTTAATTTTAATAATAATAATAATAATAATGAATATTTCCACTATTACTGTGCAGCTGCCATCGACTATATATAATTTTACAGTTTTACTGTCAAAAATATTGTAAAATTGTGGGATCCCACATGATGATGATCTGCATATAACATTTCTTACCTGACTTTTAATCAGTGTATCGTATTCAACTGGAATCACATAATGGAGATTTGATGTTCTCACAGCATTGTTTCCAAAGATTCAAGTCTTCTGGGATGTGACACTGTATCATTGATTCATTAGTTCGTAATGTTTTGAAGGACTCTAGCACTTTCATCTTCATGGTCACCTGAAGATGGTCTGTACAAGTGTATCTGTTCATCACATTCCAGAAGGCTAATCTTCAGGCTGTTTCTTTTGCAAAAGTTACACAATTTTTTGTTGTCAGAAGTAAAACTTGTTTCCACACCTGTATGTCCAGTACAGTATTTTACATGAGATCTTGTCTCATACTAATTTGGTCAAGTATGGCCTGTATGGGTATCAGTATATTAATGTGGACATGCAGTCAGGTTAACCACTGATTCCACTTCCCCTTCTGGGGAGTGCTGAAGTAGATCTTCAAATATATTGAATTCAGTCAGAAATGTTTTCCCACCCAACATAAAGTTCATTGCTGTACGCTTCTTTGCAGGCTGTGTGGTCAGTGCCATTCGGATGTAAAATTGGTGTCAGTGTGCTATTGTTACCACAGCTGTATTGGTTCAGCCTCATGCTACGTGGGGCTGTACGTGTGTTCACCCCTGGCAGACACTTGCGGCATGTGCGACCGAGTTGATGAGGTCGGTGCTGAAGGGTGTCGGCAGTCAATTATTTTGTATGTCTTAGTTCCTTGCATTTGTCTTTAATGAAATGTTTTTGAATATCCAGCATGAGAAATGTGTCTGAAAAATGTCACTTCATATGCTAGTAAGCATCTTAGGCATTAATCTACGTGACGGTGGTTGGTGTATGCTTCAGTATTATTTTTCCAAGTTTTGATAGTGGCAGGTTTCAGGATGTTTGTGCTGTTGTTGTTGTTTTTTTGTTGTTGTTCTTGTTGTTAGGTTATATTGGAACAAAGTGGACAATCATGTACAACAGAGAGATGATGGATTATGGTTGTAGCTTCCAGCCTGTGAGCATGTTTCTTCCAGTCAAACAAAACTATGACAGAGTAATAAATTTTGCGAGGGAACAATCAGAATTGTGTCTACCATAAGTACATTCCTAGTCATATGGGGTACCATAATGCTTGTTCCTTAAGTTGAACATTACTGTGAGAACCTCAGATCCTAGATACTGAAGGCACTTGTCTTTGAAATCAATATATGGAGTGACCAGCTGTTGGTGTTCTGTTATTCTGCCATTTTAACTTTGTGAGTCTTCCTCCTTGTGTGCGCAGAGCAATGATACTTCCCATATTGTGGTAACACAGAATCCTTCCAGTTTGTGAGACTGACTTAATGCACTGGTTGTCAGCTGTTGAATCAACAGGTTTATTTTATGTGGAACAAAGAAACAAAACATAATGTACATTGTGCTTTATGTTGCAGAATGTAAGAACAATGTGCTGTCCTCTGATACTAAGTGTAATTTAATGTATTGGCCTTTTATTGTATATGTAAAGGAAAGTTAGGCATGTTAAAAAATGCAGGAAAGAGAAAGAGCATTTCTGTGAAAATATACAAACAAGGTTGAAAATATATCATGTAACTTTGAGGCACGTTCTGCTCTTGTTATTCTGGACATTTTCAGATGGTCATACCACTTAATGCACCTTGGTCATGCTTCTTGTTATTCACTGTGTATGTATTGTGGAATGTTATTACCATTATTACAGTCTGTTGTTATATTTAATGGCAGAACTTACTGCTTCTACTCATATATCTGGATTTTGTTATATTGTCGGTCATATTTCCGTGGGTTGCATTTCACTGTTTATGGTTAACCAGCTCTTTTCAATGGAACATTTTCAGGTCTTTAAATTTAATAAAGGGCACTGCAATTTTATCAAACATGTCACAGATCAGGGCCATTAATTCAGCCCTGTGGGAGGTATTATGTATGTAATTTCCCAAATTACGGCATGCAGGGCATAGAGTGTTGAGATAGCAAGTTCTGTGGCATTGCAGCTCATCAATCAGCACTGTTTGTTCACTTAGCAATATTATTAACATGGACATGGCTTGTGACTTAGCCTATTCCCAAAATGACATATATCAGCTGTTCTTCCTTCTGTGCTTCCATATGTATTGATCAGCAATTTCTTCCTTATGTAAAGGAAACATACTGCATAAAGAGGAGGCAAGACATGAGATCTGAGGTTCTCATGCTCTTTTTGGATATGATACAAGACTACATGGTGTAACACTGCAGAAGGCCATGATGTTAAAAGGCCAGACAGTTTCCATTACACTTGACACTTGCAGTGATGCTATTAAAAGAAAGTAATAAGAGAGTGCAATAAGGATATGTATATCGTAGGAACAACTTGTCAGAGGGAATGCTGCATTATTCATTTCCAAGAGGGAAAATTCTGTGCTGCAGATTTGTTGAGATATTTGCCACATATACTGTAAGATTCCTGAAACATACAAGTTCAAGTTGATTAACCAGTTCAGGAAGGGTGACTGGAATGCAGTCTGGTGTCTGCTGGCTGAGGTCAAGAAATATCAGATGTGTGCCTTGTGATGCATATTGGAACAAACGAGGATTACACTTATGTTTATTGGACCGTGCATCATTGTGATAGTTGAAGAATAAAAGACCAACTTGATGTCACTTGCTATTTTATTTCACTTCTTATGTGCTCAACATGTTTCGGACATTAATATAGCCATCATCAGGAGCTTGCGACTATTCTGTTGAATTACCACATTGGTCGTATTGTTCTTGGTTCGATGTGTGTTGGGAGTTTCGGTGTGGTTAGGTTGGATACCACTGATGATGGATATATTAATGTCCAAAACATGTTGAGCACATAAGAAGTGAAATATAATAGCAAGTGACATCAATTTGGTCTTTTATTCTTCAACAAGGATTACACATTTTGCATTTATATTCTTTTTCAAGTTACTAAAAGGTAAAAGAATACAATAAACATAAAATATGTAAAAGTGTGTAATGCTGTACCAGTAGATTGTTTTACTTTATGTGCAAGATATGTAGGGTGACTAACATACCAGAATGGCACCTGGCCTGCAGATACAGTGTAATGGTAGGACAGTCAGAGGTTTGCATGTGGGAAATGTAACCTATGTTCCTTAGCACAGAAATATGTAAAATAAATTGTAACGTGAATGACAGTGTGCAACAGAAACTGTCCTCGTACGGTAACCAGCTGTGAACGGGATCTTCCGTAAAGTATATATACATGGCAGCTGTCCTGAAAGGATTTGAAGATGGCAATTTTTAATTTCTAACATAAGATTTATGAAACAGAAAACAAGGGGCTGTCAAAGAAACAGCTTTGCCACTGGCTTAAGAACTGACTTAAAAATTGGACTTGTAAACATCATTTTTGCTGATAGCTTTATTATTGAACTCTACCCTGTTTTGGCTTTTTACCATGGTAACTTGACATTTTAAATGCATGTCTGTAACAAGATGGTGTGACACTGCCAGAAGCTCTGTCACTGGTACTGTACAATTTGAAGAGAATTTTGTCTCATGCATTCTGTGACATAGAACAGTACAGTGTAAACAGAACAGAAGTAAAGGAAATCACAACCAAACAGAAATAGATATGTATCAATTGAGCAAGTCAGGACACTCAGTGAAGATGAACTAAACGTAACAGAAAATGCTCAGCCATCCAGATATGAAGAAAGTGAGAAGTGGGGAGGGGGGGGGGATGAGGTAGAGATGCAGAGTTTTTAGCTAAACTGTTGAGGCAGACTGTCTGTTAGTAGCAGTTACTTCAGTTTGTATCTCGTGGTGCCCTCATTTAACTGTCTATGTCAAGACCTGTCTCCACAGTAGCAACTTAAAAAGGATGGTGGTTCCAGGCAGAATATTAAATTGACAGATATCCAGCAGAATGCCATATACAGTTTGTATCAGATACTGTGTACCTGTGAACAGTGACAGAGACAGCTACTGTTTTGCTGGATGCACCACATTCTTCTGTTGCATGCTGTAATTTCTTGTGTAGTCCTGTTGTTTCTCTATGTGATTTCCCATCCATTCATATGTCATTTGTAATAAATATGTTGTATGTATTTTAACTGACAGGCTCACCCTTACATTTTGAAAATGATTTTCCACCAGCCATTGTAGCTTCACAGTTTTTGTGATAATTTGATATCCTGTTGAAATGCATTCTGTTAAGGAAGCTGTAATCAATTTAAACATGTTTATTTTGTTCGCTAATATGCGGCATCTCTGTGATCATTCTCCATTTCGTATGAGAATTGTAGCGACTTGTCTGTTTGCAGTGTTTCATATCATGCATTTGAATAATTTGTTAACTACCAGAAGTCAGCTAGGAACCAGTGTAAGGTGAAGCTGAAATGGAAATAGAAGTAGTGCTTGTATCCTACATGTCTGGAACAGTAGGCCAGAAATAAAGTCATTGGCAGATCTATGTTCTTACATTTGTCTTACTTAGATGGAGGCTCCATGTATTAGAAAAACATGTTTTCACATGTTCCTATATACAACTGTTTATTACTGTACTAAAATAAACAAGCCACAGCCAAGTTGTTGTGTGTACTTTGAAAGTCCTTCAGTGCATGTATGCAGCACTCTTACCATCCTGTTGCACCTGACATTAACTTAAAACCAACAGTGGCACTAGACCTTATAGTAGATGGAAAAGAAGGAAAATGCGTTAGTTTCAGTGGGAACTCTGAAGGAACAGAATGCTTGGAACACCCACACACAGATGAGTTAATATTAAAATGTATTGTAAATAGGATGGGAGAATGTGGACAGGATTCATCTGTCTCGGAATGCAGACTAACAGGGCACTGAATGAACTTTTGTTTTCCACAGAATACACATAATTTCTTGAATCAGGAACAACTTATCATCTTATAAATTCTGCTCCAAGCTGAAGTAATGCTATGTCTGGAATTTAGAATGCTATTTTAGGGTAGCAAAGAGGAAAATGGGTGAGTTAGATGTTGCAACTTGCATGTTCTGCTATCTTCATTATTAGTAACCCACTGAATGTCTTCAGTGTTGGAGTTACATCCACAGGTATCTTGTATAGCCAGGGGTTGGCCACGAGTACTATCCAAGACTGGCATGAGGGAGTCACTTGCAACTTTATAGTGTTCAGTGGTTTGCTGCTCCTGTCTCAACTGATACTGCTACTTCAAATATGCTGCAACCATCCAACGAGGGCAATAACAAACAGAACATTACTGAAGTCTGCAAAAGGGACAAAGAGAACTAGACTGGTGTCTATTTGTTTGTTTTTTATTATTAAGCTGATCAAAAAACAAGTTTAGGTATGAAGTGAATGTGATAATTTTATATAAATTTTATTGAGAGATTAATTAACAATAATATGTCACACTACACATGTCAGTGTGATACACTACACATGTCAAATGTTCATTCCAGATGTAATTTTTATACCACTTTAGTGGTTAATGGATAGCAACTGCAAGAACAGAAATTATTGCTGAAGTACAGGAGTTCAAGCTCTGTCAAAGAGATACTTTATGCAGCTTTTTTATTTAAGATTACATACAAAAGAAGAATTACACAAATGGCTTCAGAGTACTGTTAACAGAATCACTCATGTTTCAATGGTTAGCATACACCATGGGTCACATCAGCAACAGACAGTTTCATAACAGCATTGTACTCACACTATTGTGAAATTTTCTTTTTATTTCAGGTTTTGCTGTAGTTAATAGTTTTGGGTAATGCCATTTCACATGAGCAGTAGACCAGTTTTTGTATCATATTGATTATCTAAAATACAGTGTGTTTTCTTCCAGCACAATTGACTGTGGCTAGCATTGCCCAAGCCACCATTGTGGTCACTGTGTCAAGGGACACATTCTCTCAATGTCCAAAGATTAAGATTTATCCAAACTATACAAATATAACCAACAAATGCACTTCAGTATTTACGACGTAGTGTATTCACAAAATTCTCACCACCATCTTTCGGCCAGCAATCCTTCCATCCTGAGAGTGATGCTCCTATACCAGTGTGGTTAGCCATATCACCATCACTCCATAATAATTAAAATTATAATTTTGGTTGTACTTATTTAAGTAATACAAATATAGGCTACAAATGAATAATTATTACAACTTGGGAGTTAAAACTGTTTAGTATGCGTGTAGTGATGACTGGTGCAGTTATGTGGTGAGTTTTAATCCAGCATGTAGGTGATCTGTTGATGGTGTGGTGTACTAGTTACAAGAGTATACTAGTTGATACGGTGAAACACGTGTATTTTTGTATTGTGCAACAGCATCACCCTCGGGATGGCCGGAATACCAGCCAAAACAAGGTGAGAATTCTGTGAATAAAATTCATCATAAATATTGAATTGCATTTTTTGGTTATTTATATATTTTAGAAATGATTAGTGCCAAGAATATGGAACACATTCAAATAAGTAGAATTTACATTCACTAAAATGTCTATAATCATGTCAAAACACTTTTTTTCACTAATCCAGTTACCTGTTGGTTGATTTCAAGGCCTAAGTATTGCTCAACTTCTGATATGTTCACCAACAGGAAAAAAATATTTGCAGCAACATCAAAGAGTGTCAATATTTAGTACATGTGAGGTAAGGAGATGTCCTGTTTTGTACTTTAACCAACACATTATATCTAAATGTATGGAGAATAAAATGGATAAAAAGTGAATTAGAATTTCATTAAAAAGTCTCTTATATACCTTCACAAATCCCCAACACAGTGCTAGCTGCTGGACAGAGCACCACCACCACCACTTGGAGCTACATCATGCAGCTTCATCCCCCACCTTATCCTGATCCTTATCCCCATCATAGAATTCACTGGTTGGCTCTATACGTCGATCCTCATCTGCTTGACTCACACGAATATCAGGATCCACCTCTTCATGTCCACCAGCTTCCTGAGAGGGAAATGCATCTCCTGGAACATCATGCATCTGAACACTTGGTGAGTGTTGACACATTTTGAGGTTGTCGTACACATGTTTTGTAATAGTCTCAAGGTATTGTTTGCTGTTGGCATTATCTTGTCGGGTCACAACATCCGGGTGTAGAGTGAAGTCAGGTGCAAAGTACTCCAGATATTCAGTATATGGAAGTTCATTGCTTATAGCCTCATCTACTAAGAGTGAGGTTTCGTAAGTCCAGCATCGTGCTACATTTCGCAGAGTGTATCCACCACCACCAACAGCCAGGAGAGGCACATTCAAGTCACGCACAAACTTCACACACTCACCATGTCCCTTTGTGCTAAGGCTAAAGCAACCCAGTCTGTCATTGGCAAGTGAGTCTGCACCACACTGCAGTACAATTGCCGTTGGCTGATAGAATTCCATCACGTTTGAGATTACAGGTTTGAAAACCTGCACATAGCTCACATCATCAATGCCTTCCTTAAGAGGAACATTGACAGAATAGTATCGTCCGCTCTCCGCACCCACCTCATACATATCACCTGTTCCTGGGAAAAAATAGTTGCCATATTTGTGGAAGGACACAGTCATGACCCGATCAGTAAGGTAGAATGCTTCCTGAACACCATCGCCATGGTGAACGTCAATATCAATATACAAGACGCGGGCGTGGTACTTGAGTAATTCTAGGATGGCAATAACTATGTCATTCACGTAGCAAAATCCGGAAGCTTCGAACTTCTTGGCATGATGCAAACCGCCTGACCAATTGATAGCAATATCGCAACAGTTATTGTTCAATTTCATGGCACCTTCCAAAGATGCTCCTGTGTACATTGAACAAAAGTCAAATAAACCTTCGAACACAGGACAGTCGTCTCCGACGTTGAAATGACTAAGATATTTAGTGAAGCCCTGCAAATTCTGGGGAGTAACGCGTTGAAGGAATTCGATGTATTCATCAGAATGGAATCGACACATATCGTGTGCACTAGCTCTATAGGGTCTATATATCTGCATTTTTTTGTACAAGCCATAATTATGAACAAGACTGTGGATAACGGCCAGTCTGTGTGGTTTCATCGGATGTCCCGGGCCATAATGAAAGTTCCCAACGTCAGGGTTGTAAAAATAAGAAACCTTTTTAGTGCTCATACTTAATACACCATTCCTTTAACACGCGACAACACAGAGAACACAAGATTAAATCACATACAATGCCAATCACGACAATTTAAAGGTTATGAACAAGCAACTACGGCTCTGTGACCTTCGAACCCTAACACCGATATTTCATATGTTGCCCGTTGTATGCGCTGAAGTCGCTTGTTACTTGGCGTTGGTCTCTTTCTTGACACTGGTCGCCTACTCGTTGCTAGCAGTTTTCGTGTGGTGTCCGAGCTGTTCGTTTCGTTCAACTCACCTCTAATCCGTGCCAAGCCATGGATCTGAGTTGCAGCTGTGTATTATCGGAGGCACAAATCACAATTCACAAGGAAAGCGGTTCGGTGGTAAGGAATTTGAGTATTGGTGCACCAGAAATATTTGTGTCATGTGCGGTAGAGACTGCACGGCAGTTGGTGTATTGTTAAAAAGGCGTAGGAAAATATTGAGAAAGAGTTTTGATATGAAAGTAGTCATTATTATGTACCTGGTTATAATTTTAGTATTGATAACAAATATACTGCAGCACGAATTTAGTGATAATAGTGTGAAATATGACAGATGAAATTGCATGAAACCAGGGGAGACTTTTAAAGAGACTTCTAGAAGTGTGAGACTAGAACGGGTCAATAAGTGGTCGAACTACGTGTTACCGTGAAGTATTTCCTGTAGGAAAGATGGTAACTAGTTTACTACCTTCCGTTCCTAAAATAACATAAATTCCATAGGATGAAACTTAATTAAAAATTTGTCTTTTTCTAAGCACCAAGTGGATTTATGCTAAATTGTGATTGTGACATGCTGCTAAGTTTCTGCCAATAAATTTTATGTTGCTGTGTTTCTTTGACATATGATTGTGTACTGAAGGACTCATTCTTGATTGCACAGCAGCCAAATGAGTTGACAGTTCAAGTGCACAACCTTCTGTCTCTGTGGTGCTTGTAAGTTAAGCAAAACCTGTACTAGAAGGGGGCTGCCATCTTTACTGACAATGAAGCTATGACAGTTTTGTGAATTATTTATTACATAACTTGGTTTACATAATTTTACAAACAGGCCACGTCTTCAATGTAGCAGATGTGTTTTTGATGTCGTGTGGTTGGCAACACTTCATTTTTTATCTACAGTTTAATAGGTTCTGTAGTTGTAATTAGATAAGCACAAATAATTTCTCCAACTTAAAACCAAACATAAGCAACAATAAGAAGGAATAATACATGGAAAATAAGTTTCTTGATATGAAAGAAATGGAATGATGAGTAAAAGCTTAATCTCAAAGAATTATAGAAGTAGCTTGGTAACAAGAGTGGTTCATGCAGTCACTCTTCATTGGTGAGATTCAATGCATTTTGAGATTGGGGTGCATTTGGTTTGCTGAACTCACCTGGTGTGCTTGTGTGACTGTGAGCCTCAGCTTTTGTGTGTGTTGTGCTGTGATTGACATGATTTGATTTTTGAGCAAACTTATCATGCTTCGTCCCAAATTGTCTGATCATGTTAAATCTGTTGGTAAACTTTTCTCCACACTTTTTATGCACAAGTATTCCTTCTGTGTGAATTCTTGAGTGCTGTACCAGACCAGACTTACAAGTAAACTTATCACCACACTCTGTACACACATATGGTTTTTCTCCTGTGTGAATTCTTGAGTGCCGTACCAGACCAGACTTACAAGTAAACTTATCACCACACT
>Ga0123354_10014345_pt1 | contig 12340 bp, 8 predicted proteins | sample TergutLab28metaG_2_FD_97872 | JGI IMG/M metagenome (GOLD analysis project Ga0123354, IMG submission 97872) | Labiotermes labralis P4 segment gut microbial communities from Petit-Saut dam, French Guiana - Lab288 P4 | ecosystem: Host-associated > Arthropoda: Insects > Digestive system > Gut ... | reverse complement strand
TTAAATTTTTTTTGTTTTTTTTTTTTTTTCTTTCCCTTTCTCTTTTTTCTTTTCCTTTTTTCTTCCTTTTCTTTTTTTTTTTGTGGCTAAATTTTTTTTTTTTTGGGGGGGGGGGGTCTTCCCTGTTCTATCCTGCATGATGTTAAATTTTTCTTCCTTATATTTGATTATCTGTGTAATCATGAAGCCTCCATATTGAGAAGGCTCTGGCCCACTGTTGGCTGTTGCACCATGGGGAAGGGAGGAGGAAGAAATAGATTAAAAATACATTACATTGAGACTTGTTTGAATACATGTATAAGATCAGTACACGTTTTATTTTATATTGAGTGGCAGTCTGTATGCATTAGGTGTGTATGAGAAGAATGTTAAATTTTAGTATGTGTTGACTGAGATTTTAAAATTTGATTGAAATTTTTGAAGTCTTGGTCCATGACTTTTCTCATACAAAATGGCTTCCTGTATAAGTAAATGTGAAGAGGAATTGAAGTTTAATTTTATTTTTCCAGAAACTGCATACATGCAACAGCCATAGTGTTCTGAAGTTAAGACTTGCAGTAATGTGACTTGTGAGAAGCAGGCTGCTGGTCCCCCTTGACTTATTGGAAGTTGCTCCAATACAAAAGTATTAATTTGTTTCACAGATGAAATGTTCTGATGGATAGATGTGATGTCTTTTATGGGCATGATGTCAAGAATGCTTAATAGCTAACCTTTGCCAAGTGTAAATGTTGTTTTGGCATTTTAACCACAATGTATGTAATAACTGGTCTGCTGTGACTCAATGAAATATGCCAACAATTTTGATACACTTTTTTTAAGCGAAATATTTCATTTTCTGAATGCAGCATTTGTTTCATTCTGTTACAGGCTGCTGGCGCAAAAATAAAGGGTCAGTTAAACATGACTCTCAATTCAAAAATGCGTCAGCCTCCTGACAGTGAATTTACCGGAGAGATGCAAAAGATAAAACGGTTGTCTTCACATGAAACAGTAGAGGAAGTTGAGCAGCCACGTAAGAGTAGACGGTTAGAGCAGGAGCAGTTGGTACTGCCATCAGATGAACAACATGAAAACACATCTATCAATAAGGCACAAGAGATTAACAACCTAGAAACAAAGAAGATCAAAACTAATGAAGAGGAAATAATGATATACAGTCCAGACCATGTTACATCATCTGTTTATGATGATTGTCTTCCAATGCAGGAAGAAAGACAGAAATCAGTTACAGATAATGCCCCAGTGGCATCTGCTGCGATGGAAACACATGACGATCTTACTGACATCCCTAACGAAGTGCCAGTACAGCCTTTTGAGGGTGTGCGGCCCAGCATTTCTGTTCGTGTTTCATGTGCTCATGAGGTTGATTTGGTTGATCTAGTTGATGCAGTTGCGTGTGATGAACCACGAACCAATGAAACCCATATTCATTCTCATCCTGATACTGGTAGTGACATAAAAGAGAATAATAAAACCACACCAAAAAGTGTGATTGTTTGTACAGAAGATAAGACTGAGTCCTGTTCCAGTGGCACAAAAAATATCAGTAATGAAGTGCATAAAAGTGCCATTGAACAGAACATGTCAGACAAAGAAGTACCTGTCATTGAAGTTGACAAAACTGGACCAAAAGTAATGCATACAGAAACTTCACAGAACAGTATCTGTGCTAAGGTTGTTGACCAAAATGTGTCAAATGACATAGCTCCTAAACAGTGTGTTATATCTCATTCGACAACTGCACTTAAGAGTTCTCCAACAAAGAAATTGGTTGGGCTGCAAAATTCCACACATTTCATACGGTATGTAGTCTGCTGTTTGTAGTAGTAGTAGTAGTAGTAAGGCACTGTTTTGTACAGTATTTATGTTTCAAGGAGTTATACATCAGCTTCTAGTGATGATGTTTTTATGTTACCTATGCCATGCAGCTTCCTATTGGTGGTTGCCTCCTGCCCCCATTCTGGATTACAGAGGAACTACTGTACCTTTGAAATTCATTGTGCCTGTACTATATATGTGTATATATGTTTTGTGCAGAATGTGGTTATCTTTAATGTAACTGTCTTATTCTGTGTGCTATGACTTACATGACTTGTAACTCATATACGTGGAGTATTTCTGTTATGTCTCTGAGCACGTAAGGACTGTCACATATGAAGCCTACATCCTTCAAGATATGTGTTTTATAATATGTTTGATCTACTCCTCAGCAAGGAGTTACAATCTGGCTATCTTGTTCTGAAGTTTCTTTTCATTGCATAGTCCCCAAGACTATGTTACAGCTGTGGTACTCATTGTAAACTTGAAACTTGGCGCAGTAACAGAACGTGTTCAAAACTAGAAGTGATGTATTTCTTGTAACAGATCTCTTTCGTTCCTACTTCCATGGATGACTTTACTTTTATCAAACTACTAAAAGAATAGATTGATTTCTGCAAATTTTTATCTTTTTGAGGCATTCCAGTTCAAATGTGGGCATTTGGTTGGTTAACACTTTGATGTATTTCTTCATATTATAATGATTTTGCACAAAGGAATAAAAAAATTGGTTATCTTCAGTTGCAGATTTGATGTTTTTGAAGATTTTGTTTTAATTTATATGATGATAACTTTACTCTTATGGAAGATTCAGCATTGCTACACTGCTGAATTTCATCCATGTCTTAAGTTTTGCATTATTGAATGAATGAAAATTCGTAGCCAGTTTAATGAAGTCATGAATAAACTGGAATCTGTTTTTCATGCCAAGATCCATGCACAAATGGGGACCATTGAATGAAGGGACTGTATCATGTCAGTTTACATCATAGCTATACTTATCACGCAGTTTGGCTGACTGCTGTTTGTAAAATTAGTAGAATTGTACATAAATTAAAAACTTGAACCCAGTTTGTATGGAAGCCATCCTGTTGTGTTAACTACCAAATAAACTACACTTATTCCATCAAACAATGCAGGTTTATTTAAAATCAAGTTGCACCTTCACAAGTATGCTACTTGCCTCAGCCCTTTCTGAGGACGTCATCTGGCATGTCAGTGCAAAAATCTCACAAAGGAAGATGTAGCAAGATAAAATCCACTGGGGCCCCCTGTTTACAATCATATTTTTTTTACATTGTTGAAATGTAGTGTATAAAATTGTATGAAATATAAGCCCACATCTTAAAAAAATGTATGTGTAGGGAATATTACTAACTTAGTCTCTTGTCTTTTGTAGTGAGATTTTGTAGTTCAGTTCTTCTGTCCTTTTGTATTTCACATGTTGTGACATGGTATCTTCTTAATATTCCTTTTTGAATTTCTTTTTGGAAATTATGGTCCACGATATAGTGTACTTGAACTTCAATTTGCCATTTGTGCACAGAATTTAGTGTTCAAAGAAACTGTTGTTTTGCTTAGGCCACATGGCTGTGAAACTGTCCGAGGGTGGATGGCCACATTTGAAAAATTACATACTGTAAGCGAAGAGTCTACAGAACAAACAGTGGAACCAGAGCAGACGAGAGTTACACGAACAAAAACCAGGGCTATGTCGAAGGCTGCTGCCACTGCTGCTGCTGCTGCTGCTGCTGCTGCCTTTGCTGCTGAGTCTGGTTCCACAAGCCAAGAAATTGGTATCTCTACCAATTTACCAAATAATGTAAGTTGATATGCTAGGAATTTGTAAGTGTGAAGGTTCTTTGTATGCAATAGTATGTGAGTATGAAAAGAAACATATAGTACCAAGGCTGTAGTTATGCACATGTATGTTTTATAATGTTCATCTGCTGCATCTTTGTTATCTCTGCGGCCATGAAGAAGCCTATTAATTTGACTCAGTATCTAAGGGCTCGAAGTATTGAGCAGCAAGTCTCATATTGACACAACCTGTGTAAATGCTTGTAGTTGACATTAAAATTGCCAGGAATTTTAGACCTTGGCTGTGGCAGTCGTGAACGGTAAACATTACCATTGGTTCAGTGAGTCCCAAAAGCTGTAAGGATGGGTGGTAGAGAACAGTCCTGCCTGTAGCATATTTGGAACCTTGGTTGTATGTTTTTTTACCATGTCCTTTCTTACAGAGCTGTTCCAGCATCCATAATTGAATGTTTTGTATGGTCAAATTGACTTCAGTAAATTTTGTACTTGATTAGTGTAATATGCAGCAGGCCCATAAAGAAGCAGCATTTCAAAAAGTCATAGTTAAATAAATTGTTAAAATATTCAGGCACAGATGGTCCAGCTAGGAGGCATGTACTTTGCTGTTGGTTTCTGTAGTCGGTGCATGACAGTGGACGTGACTCTCATGTAATGTTTTTCGTGTATGAAGCTTGGGTTTATTTGTGTGCAATTGTTTCATCAGGGTAACTGGTTTTGAATTCTCAAAACCTGTGTGTAATTCTCCATGATATAAAATAAATGGTGCTAAAAAGTTACATTGGCCCATATTCCGTGCAGAAACAGCCCTTGTTGGTATGTAAGGCGTATTTTGATGGACAAGGAGTGACTGTACTTTGTTTTTTGGGTTTAGCATGTGCCTACACTTTGGCTTTGGACAGTGCTGGGTGATGATTTGTGATTTTGTGCCTGTGTTAATTCTAGACAGAAGCATGAATCAGGTGATAAATACCACGAGTAGCGCATTGTATACCAAAAACAGAAGATCAGTGCGCATGAACAAAAATGTATGTCCCCAGTATAAAATTACAATATTTGGGAGTTTACCCCCTCAAAAAGAAGTGAAATTAGGCTCAGCCAAAATAAATTTGGTTCCTCTGTGGCTGGGTATCACCCACGAGGGAGAGAAAGATAAATATTTTCTCCAGAAAATGAAGTGTCACACATGTTGAATGGTGCCATGTCTTGCTGTTCTCTAGGACAGAGCCTCAGCCAAAACGATTTTAGAAAAATAGCCAGACCAAACAGTTCTGACATTTTCCCCATTGGAAATCCAAATAATAGGACCTTGAGTCCCTGATTGGAGAGCAAAGGTCAGTGCCAAAAGAAAAAGTGTAAGGGGAGCTTTTACAGAAGAAGGAGATGCATGTGTAGAGTTACTGTCTGTCTGCCATTGAAAGGTGGTGAAGATAGTAAACTTGGTAGAGTCTTACACTGTTATTAATGGGCTGGTTTGAACAGTAAACTGCTTGAAACTAGTACATGCTGAAGAGATGTGGACATCCAGAGAGCAATTTTATAATTTACTTATACAGATATTTTCTACATCACACTCAAAATGTTCAAGTGCAGTAGAAGTTGTGCTTGTACGTGTCAGCATTTTAAACACCTGTTATGGTCTAGATAAGTTGCTTTTATTTATGTTGTGGAGTGACCATAATTGTTTCAGGTTGAATTGGTGGCTCTCAGGTGAAGATGGTTGTTGCTGGACAGTAGTTTGGTACTGAAAGATGTGTTGCACTTTCTGTGGTGCTATACTGCGTATGTAAAGTTTTTTTTATTTCATTGCTAGTTCATAATTTTGGGCGTGGTGCACCCATCCACTCACCTCTGCTCAGTATCGGTGGTGTTGTGCCCAGCTGGGTGTCAGCTGATCTCTGTTCTTAGTGCTGATAGCAAATCATGGCGATTCAAGAAGTTGAGTGCACAATTTGTGTGAAGTCAGACCTCAGGGAATGTCAGGACAGGCTGCTGGACAGTGTTGCCTCACAGTTCTCGTCGAGACATACGTCTTTTTGCACCCTTCATCTTCTGGAGTTTCATGGTTAATACTTGTCAGGCGTTGGTGGTAGAATACTATCCTAAGACCAACTAGAATAAGAGTAAGAATGTGAATGATTGGCAAGTGCAGTGTTTGAACCCAAGTGCAGCTGGACACCGGACCTATAGATCAGTAGACAATTTTTGATTGTCGTTTGTAATGTATTTCGGTAGTAAATTAATGCTTGTATTTATCATAGATACTCTCCCAAAGCATTTGGCGTGCGTCTCGTAAGTCTGTGGCCAGAGCAAAGAGAATAACCCTTGCAAAAGAGAGCCGAGAAGTGGATAAAACAGAAGAACAGGAAATGAGCAAGGAGGTACATTTGTTGTTTAATGATGAATGTTTCATTTTTTCATTAAAGTTTGGAAGTTAACATTTCTGTTTGTGTTTGGGAATTTATAAAGATACCTGTGTCCAATTTGACATTCTGAGGACCGTGCATTGTGGTATATTTCTATAATAAAACCAATGAGATGCACTAATTTCTCAAATTTATTTTTGGAATAGGACTCTACATGTTTCAGACAGTATCTCTGTCCATCATCAGGAGTCTAGCACTGTACACACAGCAATAGGTATGTGTCATACAGTTTATGCCGACTGCTTTCTAGTGCGATCAGGATGGAACTGGTTCCATCCTGATCCCACTAGCAAGCAGTCAGCATAACCTATACCTATTGCTGTGTGTACAGTGCTAGACTCCTGACGATGGACAGAGATAGTGTCTGAAAAATGTAGAGTTCTATTCCAAAAATAAATTTGAGAAATTGGTGCATCTCGTTGGTTTTATTATAAGAATATAAATTTGTCCCTGTGCTTTTTTAATATAGCTGCATGAATTCTTTACCATGGCACTAGATGCATTTGACTGGCAAGCTTTGCATCCAGTTTGCCTTTTGTTCGGTGACAGAGACACAAATGTTCATTAGATAGGGGCTAGGTGGGCTGCAGAGCTGGTCTGGACACTTGGAAGAGGGAAAAATTGAATATTGATTCCCCATTTCGAAGTGAGAGGTTCCTAGCGCATTCTGGTTAACCTACTTTCTTGCTTAGATCCCTTGTCAAACATGTTTATCACTTTATCATTATCTGATACTTTTATTTTATTACATAAATTTTTTTTACCATAACCCCAAAGTTACACATAATTACCACGTTTATGTTTGTGGACTTACAAACAGCATTTCTTATGTCAGATTTTGATGTGATTGTGATCTTTCCATGTGTCACATTGTACTTGCTTAGCTCCACTGGTTCATTAATTATTGCCATCAGACCAAAATACAAAGAAGTTTATCTACCTACCATGTTGGTACAGTCATACGCCACATACGGACATTTCAGTCAATGGCGGACCGCATATACGACGCTGCTCCCTTAAGATTATAACATTATAATACTTACCACTGTGTTACAATTGCCTACAGTATTCAGCACAGTAACATGCTGTACAAGTTTGTAGCCTAGCAGCAATAGGCTATACCATATAGACTAGGTGTGTAGTAGGCTATAACTAGTTTTGTGTAAGTACACTCTATGACGATTAAAACACTTTATTATCCAACAGATGCACAAATATGTAATTCGTATATATAATTAGAATTATTAAAAAATATTTTAAAATATTTAAAAGTGCTCCAACATGTTTCGGGTCACAAGGGATCCATCATCAGGGAGCTTTATACAGTGCTTGGCTAAAATTACAGTAATGGTTCTGTCGTGTCCATTGACATGAACGTAGTCGGTGATATGGCAGCATATTTGCCCTTGATGCATGTGTGTACTGCACAGTCTAGAGAGGCAGTACACACGCGCACCATGGGCAAATATGCTGCCTTAACACCGGCTGTGTCCATGTCAATGGACACGATAGAACCATTACTGTAATTTTAGCCAAGTGCTGTATAAAGCTCCCTGATAATGGATCCCTTGTGATTCAAAACATGTTGGAGTAATTTTAAATATTTTATAATAATTCTATCTACAAATTATATATTTGTGCATCTGTTGGATAATAAATTGTTTTAATCGTCATTCATGCACGGTACAAACATGAAGAACACTCTATGACATTCTCACAACGACAAAATCGCCTAACAATGCATTTCTCTGGACGTATCCCTCTTGTTAAATGACACACATCTGTATATGGAATCCTACAAGGATGTTACCTTACTGTACTTTTCCAGGTTATTTTACAATACATCACTGTTGATTATTTCAGTACACTTAAGTGCCTAACAAAAGTGTTGCTTCCACCTCACAAGTTTGTGGATCTGCCTTTTTTTTATCACTCTTTATGCAAAATTTAAAATTAGTATTGAGATGTAGGCCATTGGTGTAACATTCATATCAGGTTTCGTAAAAGTTAGTCACCCACAGACAGAATTGTGACTGTAATAAACTTGCATTTTTCCTGTTAACCATTTGGTGTTGAAAGATGTCTTCTATTGATGTGCGGTATGATTCTGAGTAAATCAAATGTCACCAAAAGTGATGGACCAAGAACATGTGAAGTAATGGGAGACTATTTAAATGCCATGTCTTTTGCAGAGTTTATTGGGCTCTTAATTCCAATGCCAAAGGTTTGAAGTTGGAAAGAGGGCAGAAATGGTGAAAAAAATGTCTGCATTCATTATGGCACACACTGCATGTGTAGCATTGATTTATGGTGTGTTTGGGCCTTTAGTGTAGGCAGTTCTGTTCTTTACGCACATCAAAAAATGTTTGGGTAGATTCGGATTCTTTTATAAGCAGCTTTTGTTCCAAAATATTTACTTAAATTGTCATTGTACATCGTATATTAGATGATGATATTGTGTTTCTTCTGTTCCTAGAATTCCATGACCTCTGTTGCTGGACTTAAATATACTACTCCACTTGGCTTGCAATACTATGAGAAGTACAAAAAGACACCACTGTCGGCACATAATATTAGCAACACGTCTGCACACTCAAGTTCTCATGGCTTTGCTGTAGGCAGTTCCTCAAAAGGACGTTTATTGGTAAGCAGCTTTATTTCTTACTCCTTACTTAATTAACATGCATCACATGACCTGATCATCACCTGTGCTATAGGAATTCCAGATATCAGTCAGCTCTGTGGGGGAGTTGGAATGTATTATGTTATTTGTCTTAAGGTGTGGTATCCCCCTTATGCTTCTAGAATACATAATACAGGAAGAAATACAGCCCTTAAGTGTACAAGTTTGCTGTAGCAATTATATGTGGCAGCTAAATTTTTCAGCCACAAAATCACCATCATCGGGCTGTATATATCAGACATATAAAAGGAAATTATATACCTGTAGTTTACATGTAGTTACTGATGATTAGTGGGCATGATCTTGGTCTTATGTATCACGGTATGTATACTAACATATTAGAATGTGTAACATATGTACTCAAGCACCAGAACAATTTCTGAAGTGGTATTTTGATTTTGAATACATAATCCAGAAACCAGCTGTTCTCAAGCCGCACTGTAATTTTGACCCAAATCATTGGAGGTAGTTTTCACTGCAGTTTCCCTGATTTATTTGTGTGAGGATGCTGCACTGTGTGACTTGTCCCCCATCTTTGTGAACAGGTTACACTGTGTTACTGATTCATTATTTGTATTTTGGGGTCAGATTGCTTCGTCAGTTTGCGCGGTTTTTATTGTGAGGGGAGTCTGTGCTATGGGACCTGTGTTACGTAAATGGTTATGCAATGCTCTTGTCACCAGTCTCATATACTGTTGTGGTGCATTTCAGATAAAGAAACAAGCAGGTAACATTGTAGTTGGTGTAGAAACTTTCATCACTAAACAGACAGTCCAGCCTGCTTTAGAAGAAATACGAGAAAAGAAGGAAGAAGAAATGAAACGTCGTATTGAGAAGGAGGAGGAAGCTAGAAAGAAGAGAGAGCAGAAGTTGAAGGAAGAAGTTGAGGAAAAAAGAAGGTAATTTCTCCAGTCACTGCATTTCTATGATAAAATGCAACATAATTGGTTGACTTAGTTTCAGAAAGGAGAGACATCGTGGAAGTTAGAATTGGGAATGGGCCCATTTGTCTGCTGTTCTTTGTGCATGTGGACTGCAGTATATGTTCTTTGGGTGCGCATGTGAAACATTGGAGTGATGCCTTTGTCAATGTAGACTTCATTTATCACAGGTAGAGTTGACACAGTTGTTATGAATTTACAGGAAACGTGAAGAAAAAATGCAGAAAGTTTTGAAAACCAGAGAAGTCCTTGAAAAACAGAAGCAGGATGCAGAATTGCGCATGCAGAAGAAGGAGGAGAAATCGAGGCAGATTATCCAGAACCGAGAAGATAAAATGAGGGAGCACGTGCAACAGAAAAAGCAACATGCCCAAAAGAAGGCAGCAGAAATAGAAGAACGCAGAAAACAAGAGGAAGCAGCCCGTTTGGCCAAACTAAAGGAACAGGTAAGACCCACTTCAAAAATGCAAGAGTGTGAAGTACATACTAAATGTACAGTACAGATTAGTCACAGCTCTAGAGATAATTTGTCCACCTGTCACATTTGGGTGAGTGGAGATTGGTGCTGAGTGGAATAATATTTGTATGATTCTTACTGCATACCTACTGGATAAACATAGGTTCCATGACTTCAATTAATGACATGGGTCCCTTCCCTCCCCCACCTAAGTCACATGCTTACTCTTCATTCCAGTTTGGTTTCTTTGTAAGATTGTTAACATTAACCTGAGGAAAATGTTAAGCAGTAAAATTTATGACAATTAACAGTCAGTGGGAATCCCATAGATGGATAAAGAATGACAGGTTGTTTTAAGCAGGTGACAAAAACATTGCACTAAATTGCTTGTCACTTTGAGTCAGCAAGCTGCTAAGAATGACACCTGCACATCCAGTTTTAGAACAGTTGTTATGTTTTCCCTGTGCTTTAGAAAGTGTTATAATTTGAAGTAGTTTTCTCAGCATGTGACTTTCTTTCATATCCTAGCAGTGGTATTTGTTTTGGTTTGTCCTGTATCCCAGCAGTGGCTGTAATTTTGGTTTTCCTGAGAGCCTAAGAATTGTACCAGCTGGGTTATGCCCACCTGCAGGCCTGGTATTCAGCAACAGTGCTATTACCCCCATGCTGAAACATGGCTGCCTGACTTGTGGAGTTGGGGTATTTAATATCTCCATTTATTGTACAATGAGCTGTCTCCTTCTAAGATAATCCAAATTGAATAGCATTAATGAGTTTGTGCTGCCACTAGGAAGAAGAGCAGCGCCGTCTCCAAGCAGAGCGTAAAAAGGAACAGGAAGAAGCAGAGAGGCAACATTTGGAGCGGTCAGCTGAAGAGAAGGAAGCTGCACGTCTTAGGTAAGCTGTTAACTGTATTCTGACATCTTATCAAAATGTAAACTTTGTGAATTTGGAACTGATGGAAGATTGGACATTATTACAATATCCACAGTTTTGATTAACCTTCTGTACCGGAATTAAATGCCTGGGGTAATCTGAAAGTAACGATAGTTTAAATGGCTGTCATGAAGTTGTATTCTTTTGGTGAAGGCTAGTCTAGTTTGGTTTTTTAAATTCATGCTGCACATCAACTGTTCTTGGTCTTCAGTGCTAAAGGGTCAAGAGGTGACTGATTGCAATGTGGATTTACAACATGTTTTATGTTTCTTATCGCTTTGGAAAACCATTTTGTAAAACTCTGTTCTTGTAGTTGAACCTGATGATGGCCAAAGAAATGGGCTAAAATGAAGTTTGCTGCATGATGCTGTAGAGGAACAGGGCCATTATAGTTGGTGTGATGATTAGCCTACAGGCTGGAAGGTTAGGGGTCTGACTCACAGTGGGGCAAGCGATTTTCTGTTCTCTGGTGCTGTAATGTGAAAACAGTAATAAAGTTCTGTCAGAAAATTCCCTCCCTTCATTGAACGTTGTCAGGATATGCTTTTAAATGTTGTACGTGGATGGTACTATACTGAAGATAACTGAACATTCGGATATTCTTTCAGTGCTGTACATGGATATTACTGTATTGAAGATAACAACATTTGGATATTCTTCCTCCTCAAGTGAAATTACTGTTCTGCTACTAACTGTGTTAGCCTTTTCCATTTGAAATATTGATATGTTCTTACTGTCTACATGATCCATAAGCCATGCATGAATTGAATATATATATAATAGTAATACCAACACAATGCCCACTAGTGAAATAGTTTTTTATACATTTCAGTACGTTCTCATGGTATGTATTTCGTCAACTACCGGTTTACCTTCATATTCCATTATTTTGTAATTAAATTATAATGCATTATAAATTTCCTTACGTGCATTCCTATCATTACAGGAAGGTGCATGAAACATCAGTGTAACATCCTTGCAGTAATGGTACACTTATCATACACATTTTAAACTATGATATTTTCATTGTTGTTTTATTTCTTGGATTGGCTTTGTCATTACAATAATTGTATCTCTTCTTATATTTTCATCCTTTGTATTGCCTCCATGAAGATGGAAGTGTGAGTGGCCGGAACATGTAGAAGTTTACTGTATATAAAAACAATTCACTTGTGTGCATTTTGATGGTATTACCATTATATTATGTTGTTGGTTTTTTTTTTTTTTTTTTAAGGGGGGCCATCCCGTTGTGTATCGT